>JAEEGH010003702.1_pt1 | contig 39854 bp, 27 predicted proteins | sample 9134181 | NCBI WGS metagenome assembly JAEEGH01 (sample SAMN16246544, study PRJNA631951) | gut metagenome | biome: gut microbiome; feature: rumen; material: DP-attached | host: Bos | place: Iran: Karaj | collected 2018-10 | reverse complement strand
TTTGGTATTTTTGCACCCAAATTAATAAGTAATGATTTATCAATCATCAACAAAATCAATTAACTATGAAGAAAAACATTAGAAAATTCGCCCCTGCAATGCTCGTTCTCGTAGCATTGGCAACCCTTTCGTTCATGGCCAAAGACGGCGTCACCCTTAGACTTCGTCCGCAACAAGGCAAGACTTACACTGTCACCACAAAGGCCAACATGATGACCATGATGGAAGTGCAAGGCCAGACCATGAACATGTCACAAAACTTGGAGACCCGACAGATCTTTTCAGCAAAGGAAGTCTCTGACGACCAATCCACCCTTGAGACTCAAATCGAGGCCATGAAAATGACCATCTCCCAGATGGGCATGAAGTTGGAGTATGACTCCGAGCACCCCGAGAAGACCAGCCCCATGCTGGCCGGTCAAACCCAAGAGATTGAATCGAAACTGCACAAGCCTACTAACCTCACATACAACGTCTTAGGAAAACACGTTGGCGACAGCATCGATGCTTCCATGAATCAGCTGGGTGTCATCATCGAATTGCCTGAAAACGAAATCACTGTGGGCAGCTCTTGGACTACCACCACCTCACAGGAAACCAGTGGCATGGAGTTCAAGGCCGATATCACCTACACCGTTAAGGCTATTTCGAAAAAGAGCATCGACCTGACCTACACCGGTAAAGTGAATGGTAGTGTTGCTGAAATCAGCGGCAGCTATGAAGGAACGGCCTCCATCGACCCGCAGACTGGTATCATGACCAATAACTCACAGAAACAGAACATCTCCATGACCATCAACGAGCAAGGCATGAGCATTCCCATGACCATCGTTGGCAACACAACTGTTGAAGTGAAGTGATGAAACAAACCCTTACCTTAATCACCTTGATGCTCTTGGCTTTTTCAGCCATGGCCCAGAATCCCAAGCCACAACCTCTCACGCAAGAGGAATTCGAGGCTTTGTGTCCCACCCCGCCCATGGGATGGAACAGTTGGAACAAATTCGGCTGCAATGTCAGCGAGCAACTGCTGATGGAAGCCGCCGATGCCATGGTCGCCTCGGGCATGAAGGAGGCAGGCTACGAGTACATTGTCGTGGACGACTGCTGGCAGGTGGACCGCGATGCCGATGGCAATATCGTGTGTGACCCGGAACGTTTTCCTCACGGCATGAAGTATGTAGCCGACTACATCCACTCCAAAGGGCTGAAGTTTGGACTGTATTCCTGCGTCGGCACCCATACCTGTGCAGGCCGTCCAGGCAGCATGGGACACGAGTATCAAGACGCCCTCTACTACGCCCGCAACGGCGTCGACTACCTGAAATACGACTTCTGCAATAACCGTGGCACCAACTCCAAGACCGCTTACACCGTCATGCGCGAAGCCCTGAAAGAAGCTGGTCGTCCCATCGTCTTCAGCATTTGTGAATGGGGCAGCACCAAGCCATGGGAATGGGCGCAAGGCATCGGTCACCTCTGGAGAGCCACGGGCGACATCATCAACTCTTGGGAAGGTCGCGCCGACTGGGGCGGACACGGCATGGTGCACATCATCGACTTGATGCAAGACCTCTACCCTTACAACGGTCCTGGCCATTGGAACGACCCTGACATGCTTGAAGTCGGCAACGGCGGCATGAACGCCATCGAAGACCAGAGCCATTTCTCCATGTGGTGTATGTTCTCTGCCCCACTGATGGCAGGCAATGACCTCAACAACATGAGCAATGACACCAAACGCATTCTCACCAACAAGGACGTCATTGCCATCGACCAAGACCCACTCGGCATCCAAGCCCATCTCTCCGTCGCCATGGGCGACCGTCAGATTTGGGTGAAGCAACTAACCAACGACGAATGGGCCGTTTGCTTCTTCAACCGTGGTGACGATACATGGAGCCTCAACTTCAACTGGAACGACATCCCCGAATTACGCAAAACGGGTGACAACTACAGCGTGTACGACCTTTGGCAGCACAAAACCATCGCAAAGTCGACGGCAAAGAATGTGATCTCCAGCATCCCCTCACACGGTGTGCTGATGGTACGGTTGACCCCTGTCAAGTAATTTACAAAAAGCATCAATAAAGAAAGCCCGCTGAATTGCTTCGGCGGGCTTTGTTGTTACGGGGATTGCAAATCCCCATCTCGAACCAGTCGGATTGCAAATCCGACTGAACTGTTTCTCTAATTCTTGACTTAGTTGAGCATGACCGGCATGAGCAACATGAGGAGGTCTTCGGCCTCGTTCTCGTTGCCCACAGGGGTAAGGATGCCAGCGCGGTTGGGAGCCGACATCTCAAGCTTCACTTCGTCGGAATCGAAGTTGCCAAGCATCTCCTGGAAGAAACGGGAGTTGAAACCGATTTCCATGTCGTCGCCTGTGTAGCTGCAAGTCAGGCGTTCCTTGGCCTCGTTGTAGAAGTCAATATCCTCAGCGGTAAGCATGATTTCCTGTCCCGTGATGCGGAAACGCACCTGATGGGTAGCTTTGCTGGAGAACACAGCCACACGGCGGATGGCCGAAAGGAAAGTCTGGCGGTCGATAGTCAGCTGGTTGGGATTGCTCTTCGGAATCACGGCTTCGTAATTCGGATAACGGCCCTCGATGAGGCGGCAAATCAACACATAATCGCCAAACACGAAAGATGCATTGGTCTTGTTGAACTCGATACGGACAGGCTCGTCAGCCAATGTGCCCAGGATGTTCTTCAATTGGTTGATGGGTTTCTTCGGAACGATGAATGAGGCCACCACATCCGACTTGACATCCATCCTTCTGTAACGCACCAGTTTATGGGCATCGGTGGCGACAAAGGTAAGGTAATTCTCTGTCATCTCCATCAGCACACCCGACATGATGGGACGAATCTCGTCCATACCCGTGGCGAAAACGGTCTTTTCGAAGCCTTTGGCCAATACATCAGCAGGGATTTCCCAAACCAAAGTGTCAGCCATAGCTGGCAGTTGCGGGAACTCGTCGCTCTTATGACCTGCCAGTTTATAGCGGCCTTCGCCAGCAATCAGCTCGACAGCCAAGGTGTTGTTATCCACAGAGATGGTAATCGGCACATCGGGGAAGTTCTTCATGATTTCGAGCAGCAGGCGAGCGGGAATCGTCACTTCACCCGTACCGTCCACCATATCAGGCACCATGTTGACCGTCATGGTCACATCCAGGTCAGAAGTCGTAATCTTCAGTTCGTTCTCAGTCAATTGAAACAAGAAGTCGTCCAAGATCGGAAGCGTGTTTTTCGAGCCGATGACACCGCTCAAGGCTTGGAGATTCTTCAATAACTTTAGGCTTGATACTATGAATTTCATATAGATAGATTATTTGATATTCTCCTATTTTGAATCGGTAAAAATACGAATAATTGCGACACGGAAACCTTTTTTTCGAAAAAAATCTCATCTATCACAACGATCCGACACTTATGCCTGCAAATTTCAGGCGGTTCAAGAAGTCGAGCATCGACTCGTAGGGCACCGCAACATATTGGAAACGCTTGTCATCCTTTGTCCTTGTGCGGTACTTCTCTTTCGTCTCAGCAAGCCTTTGGTTGATGTCGGAATAGGTGCAATGCACTTGGAACTGTCCGTCACCGCTATTATAATTAATAAAGGTCTGGAACATGTCGTCCTGGAAATAATAGGTGATGTTGCCCAATCGACGATCGAATATCACGCAACCATCCACGTATTTGTTGACGACATGACTACCGAAGTTGCCCAAACCAATCTTGCCTACCGAAACAAAAGCATGCATCTTATCGTTCCAGACCATCTTCAAGTCAGGGATGACGAGGGTATTGCAATAGAAATCAGAGGATTCCATTTGTGGATAGCCTTCCAATTCAATGGCTTTCGAGCGTTCTTCCGTCTTCTCTTCATCATTTTCGGAGCGGAAATAATGCAGATACTGCGTTTGGGTCAGGTCGATAGAACTGCCTTCGACATTGGAATAAACATCAGCCATAGCCTCAAGCGCCTTGTCGTCGAAAATCGGGGCGTTGAACACATTGAGGCCTTGCAACGTCAGACTGTCATTGGGATATTGCGTATAGTTGCCATGCACGACAAACTGGGCCAAAGGCGTTTCAAAGCCCAAGCCAAAACTGCCTTCACCATGGACAATGCCACGCGAATCCAAATCCAAATAAGTATCATATTGCGTTTCATCGGTCACCACAAAACGGAGACTGTCGGCATCAAACCACAAGACACCATTGACAGGAGCCGTTTCATCCAACTCCTTCCTACCCTCCTTGGGCGTGAGGAAAGAGCCGAAATAGCCACCATCGATGGCCAATTCATAATAAAGGCCATTGGTCATCCGAGGCTCGTCTTCACGAATGCGCTCCATATCAATGGGAATGCGAACATCAGCCGGATTGATAGTTGCGGACGAGGCAAACCAACGGTTCAAGGCAGCGATGGATTCCAAGTTTCCTGAATCCATTGAAGGAATCGGTTCATCCAAAATGATTTCCTTTTCTTCTGATTCAACAATCGTTGTGTCAAGCGGCATTTCGACAGGCTCAATGATCGCAGGCTCCTCAAAAGCGAGCAGGGCAAAGCGACCGTCATAATAGCCAAATTGTTCGGAAGCATCAAGTGTCAGTCGGCCTTGGAAGCCAAATTGGGTGTTCAACTTAAATTCCGAACTTTCAGCAAGATGGGCATAGCCGTGGGTGATTCCATTGACAGGTACGATGGTATCTACTTGGATAGGAGTGCTCATCCCATTAGCATTGGTATAGTTCCAAATGCCATGTGCATCATAGTAGTTGCGGCTATGGATATTGACAACGGCATCTTTATAAAGGTGGAATCCGTTCAAGGTATCGGCCAGCAACTCACCGCTGATGGGCTCCAACTTCGACTCCGAGTTGATGTCGACATCGTGCATATACGGAAACACCGCAGCATCAGCCACACGGATGATTTTCACGTCGTGGGCATGAATCACGTAGTTAGTCATGTCGTACTCCGCACTCATGCTGTAGAATTGCAAGGAATCCTGCTCGGGAACAAGCGAAATGAACTTAGCCGCATTGCTATGAATGGCCAGCAGCTCCTCATGGGAGGTCGCATTGGCATAAGCTCCGAAACTCTCCACGGGGTTATACAAATGCAAGCTATTGGTCGCCATGTCCCATTCGGCTTCTTTCAAGGAACAGACATACTGGTTCATCGGGAAGTCGAGGTTACTTTTTTGGTTAAGATAGTCATATTGAACCTTTTGCGCGTCAAAGTCAACATTGGCGCGATAGTTGGTCGCGGCAAAAGCTATGTTGCTGGTATCGGCAGAATAAAGGAGGAAGTTGGCTGAATCGGCCACGAAAGTCCTGGAATCCAAGGCAAAATGGTCGGAGTCAAACTCGGTAAGGCCAAACCGCAACTTGCCGTCAGCCGAATAGCCATCGGGCGAAAGCGATGTCTTGCCAGAGAAATAAGTGTCGCCATACATGCAAATCGGGTTGTCAATGGTCTCAGTGGTCAGTTCGGGCTTGCCGACATCCCACTTCATCCTAAGTGCGGTGGCATTGGCGGTTGGATATTTGGTACCGTCAGCTAAAGGTTCCAACCTGAATTGGTTCGTGATGGCAGTGACCGAGTCCAAATAGAACATGAAACGGTCGCCATTGAACGTAGCGGTTTGATAATCAAGCTGCCCGACGCCAAAAAAGCCGTCTTCGGAGAGATGCACCCTTTGATGGAATTGTCCCGAACCGTCAAACATCGGGTAAGTGTCTGTCTCCCCATCGCCAATCTGATGCTCAAAGCCCAACGAATAGTCGTCCATGACCACCAAAGGCTCCTCGATATTGGGCAAGATGCCTCCCGACACCAATTCGCCATCAAACCTCACCTTGCGCATCGCCAGGTCGTTGAGGCTGTCGACGACGAAGGGATATAGACTATAATAGAACTTGCCTTCCAAGTCATCAGCGGTCATCACCGAATCAACGCTACCGGGATGGAACACGCCGCCATTGATTTTACGATAGAACTTGAAACCTTCGGCTTCGCTATGGAAAATGGGATATTCCGGCGTTTCATAACGGCTCGACTTGTTGTCGCCATGGTCGATCTCCAACCGTCCCTGCAACTTCTCAAGCGTTCCATTGACGGGAATAATCTGGCGGTCACGTCTGGCATAGAAGCGCAACGAGTCCACCTTGGCCATCTCGATGGTGAAATCGTTGTAAGAAAACTTGCAATCCTTGGTGAAAAACTCGAACATGCCCGCCAAAATACCACCAGAGAACTTGAAATCACGGTTTTTCAAAAACACGAGACGGCCGTTATCCGGCACAATCACCACGCGTTTGCGGTCACTCAACGAAATGGCCGAGCCTTTCACGTCCTCAATTTGGCTGGTGATGCCGAAAACCAACAAGTCGTTGGTGGCCAAATCGAGGCGCACGTTTGGCTGACGATTTGTCGTGAAGGTATGTAGCTTAATCACATCGAAATCAATCGATTCGCGATAAGAATCAATCACATCGAAAAAGCGCGGCAACGTGGTCACCCATTTCGTCTCGGTATCATATTCCACATATCCCTCTGCCTGTAGCTTCAGCAACAGCGAAATCACCTGTTCGATAGGATACCCCAGATAGGAAGCCAAATCCCCAGAATAGAAACGCACTTGACGGTCCACGTTGTCGAAACCCTGCAAGAACTTCTCGATTCGAATCATGGGATGCGTTCCGTCTAAGCCTTGTAGTTTCTTGAAATCCTCGTAACGGAAATAATTCACCGACACCACATCGCCCTCGCTGTTGGGATTGACTCCTTCCATGCGACGGAAATCCACCGTAGGCGAGTCGATGTTCCAATACATCGCTTCGATGAAAAGGTCCAACCCATGAAAATAATCGTGGAACGGGGCATCGCCATAGTTCCTACCCTTTTCCTCGCGGTAGACCATCATCTTTCTGGTCTTGTTGTCATACCTGAAGCTCACATGGTTATGATAAAGCGAATCAGTCTCGGCACCGGCAACCGTGTCGAACAAATACAAGCGCATCGCCACATTATCGGAAACCAAAAGCTCGTCCACCGACAACAAGAAACGTGGTGCCACAGCCTTCATTACCACCTTGCCGTCTTGCCTAAAATAAAACGCAGCCTTGTTATTAACCCCGCCAAACACATCCACCTGGTTGCCCATCATACCGATACCACCTTCAAAATCGATGTTTTTCATCAAGTCAGTAATGGAATAATCCGAACGATAGGATTTTACGCGCGGGTACATTGTCTTTTCGTTGGGAGCATTCACCAGAACTTTGTCCTCATAACGGCACAAAATGGCTTGGTTAAAATGGTGTCGCTCATAAAAAGTCACCGAATCGATGGCATATTCCGAACGGCTCAAGTCGATCGTGTAATAGTCAGGCAACGAGACATATACCTTATCCTCAGCTATGCCGAAACGCGACCAATCGGCGCGACCGCCCATGCCTTCCCAACGATTGTCATCAAGATAATAAACGCCTTTCGTGTTTTTGATGACCGACTCGTCCTTCTGCGAGGCCAGCACCAAGGAACCGTCGACGGTCAGTTCAAAATGTTCACTTGAAGGGAAGCCCCACAACGCATCGCGCAAAAACCACTTGGAATTGCCCTTGGCAGATAAGGTCTTCTCGACAAACAATGCCCGACACGAAGACAAATACTTATCGATGCCATTCAACGATTTCTGCGCCTTGCCATCCGTATAAGCCAGCCAGTTGTTCACATCCTTGTGTTGGAGTCCAGCCGTCGGGATCCTTTGCAAAACCTCAACAAAATTAAAGATGTTGGAATAAGCCTTGCCTCCGCTCCTGGCGTGCAGCAACTCGCAAAGGCGCATCACCGTATTGGTCTCCTGATCGCTGTAATAGCTATCCCAGACCCCACGAAAGCCTTCCATAATCTTGGCAGCCTCTTCGCGGTCTTGCTTCGAGGTAGCCGAGTTAAGATAAGCCGTCAATTGGTCAAAAAAAGCTTCTTTTTCGGTGGGGAAAAACGCCTGGGCAAAACTCGAAGCCACTCCAAAAAAGAGTAAAAAAACAGCGATAAGGATTCCTTTTTTCATCGATTCAAATTATTAAAAACCAATTATTTAACAAACTCAGCAGCCACCCAATTGTTGCGACTCAGGTGACGACAATAACGCAATCCAAGGCGTTCGGCCTCCTCTTTGATGCTCGGCAAATCCTCCGTGTAGAAGCCACTGAAGAAAATGTGTGCAGCAGGGCACATGGCTTCGACATAATGGTGCATATCACGCAAAAGGATGTTGCGGTTGATGTTGGCCAACACAACGTCGAAGCGGCCTTGAATAGAAAGGGCATCGCCGAGAACGATTTCGATGTCGGAAATGCCGTTTAACCCAATGTTAGTGAATGCATTGCGGTAAGCCCATTCGTCATTGTCGATGGCAACAGTGCGTGCAGCACCCAATTTCTTGGCGAGAATGGCCAACACAGCCGTACCGCTCCCCATGTCGAGGACTTCCTTCCCTTGAAAATCAGTCTCCAACATCAGCTGGATGATTTGGGCCGTGGTCTCATGATTGGCCGTACCGAATGACATTTTGGGCTCAATGACTAGGTCGAACTCATAACTCGGGTCGGGCTCATGGAACGGTGCCCTCACGCGACAACGCTCATTGACCACCACTGGCTGATAAGAAGCCTCCCAAAGTTCATTCCAGTCCTTGTCGGGCATCTCTTCCACTTTCAACAGATGCACATCACTGAAAGCAGGGTCCGTCAGCAGGTTCTCTACCGCAATGTCATCACGATTATCGGCTGAACAATAGGCTTTTAGGCATCGATCTTCATCCATGAAAGAGTCGAAACCAATTTCAGCCAGCATCGTTATCAGCATGTCGTGTTGGATATCTGAAGACGGTGCAGTAAAAGTGTATTCAAAGGTCTTCATTACTCTTCTCCGATGTGTGAAGCTTGGTTGCAAATGGAGACAAAGTCGTCCGCCTTAAGCGAGGCGCCACCGATGAGGCCACCGTCGACATCGGGCTGCGAGAACAACTCGGTAGCGTTTTTGGCATTGCAACTGCCACCATAAAGGATGCGGATGTCGTCAGCCGTAGCCTCGTCATAATGTTCCTTAATCAGCGAACGGATGTAGGCATGCATCTCCTGTGCCTGTTCGGGCGTGGCGGTCTTGCCCGTGCCGATGGCCCAGACGGGTTCGTAGGCAATGATGGTGTCGTAGATGGCATCGCCGTCCAAGTGGAACAGTCCCTTCTCCAGTTGCTCCTTGACAACGTCAAAATGGCGGCCAGCTTCACGCTCTTCGAGCACCTCCCCCACGCAATAGATAGGCGACATATTGTTCTCAATCAGTCGGTTGATCTTCTCGGCCAGGATTTCATTGGTCTCGCCAAAGTATTTCCTACGCTCGCTGTGACCCACGATGCAATAGTCCACATCAATGGATTTCAGCATCTTGGCTGACACCTCGCCCGTGTAGGCACCCTTTTCGTACGCGCTGCAATTTTGGGCACCCACGTTGAAACGCTGTTCGTCGAACTCATAATCCGTCAGCATCTCAAGATAAGGGAACGGCGGACAAATGATGACTTCGCAATTCAGGTCATCCATCTCGTCAAGGCGGTCAAGGATATCATCGACCAAAGTTTCGGCCTCATCAAAAGTGAGGTTCATTTTCCAGTTTCCGGCTACGATTTTGCTTCTCATAACTATTTTGATTTAAAGATTTAAGATTCAGAATTTAAAATTCAAAGATTTAAAATTTAAAGATTTATAATTGACTATGTCGAATGCTTTGCATTTCAATGATTTAGAATATAAAACAATACATCCATAAAGAGGCAAAAATACAAAAAAAACGGATTCGCTTTCAAAATCTCGCCTATTTTAGTCAAGTGCACCACAGAACGCAAAAAATAGATAATTTTGCAGCATCAACAATTCAGAAAAATGAAAGCAAGGTTTTTGTTCGTCTTTATGGCATTGGTCAGCCTTTGCCATGCACAGGAAACGGAGCTTCCCGAGTATGTAACCGCCCGTCCGGGTTACACTTGGGGCGCCGAGGTGTTGGAGCATCACAAGCTCGCATGGGAAAACGGATTCCTCTTTGAGGCATCGCCTGATGGCTCCAAAACATTGAGTCTCAACAGTTCCATACTGCGTTACGGCCTCTTCCAAAATACCGAAGTCTATGTTGGCACTGGCCTTCAGGTGACCAATGACGGTCAAGGGTGGAATTTCAATGAGATGGGCTTTTCGCCGATGCTCTTCGGAACGAAATTCAAATGCTATGACGGAGAAGGCCTCATCCCCTCAGTCGGCGTGTTGGCCGAGTTTAGTTCATCACATATCGGGACAAAAGACCTGCTCCCCTCCCACCTTGCGCCAAGGCTGTACCTTTTGCTGGACCAGTCTCCAACCGAATGGCTTTCCCTTTGGTATAATGCCGGTTTGGAATGGGACGGTGAAAGTGCCACACCAACGACATTTCTCGCCCTCGGTGCTTGGTTTTCACTCACCGACAGACTTGATGCCTTCTTGGAGACCAACAATTACTTCCATCCTGAGGGGAACCAGTATCTGACAGCGTTTGGCTTCACTTGGATGGCCTCGCGACGAGTGCAACTGGACATCGAAGGCGATCTCGACCTGGAGAATTTAGGAAAGTATTACTCGGTTGGTTGTGGCGTATCGTGGTTAATCAATTAACCTCATTTCACACGGATCTTTCTACCCACCCAAAGCTTCGTGTCTTTCTTGATTTTATTGAGTTTACACAAGATTGACACCGTGGTATTGTTTTCCACCGCAATCGAGCTCAAAGTGTCACCTTTCTTGACCACATGATACTTGACATCTTTTCCCTTGGGCGGATTGTGCAACTCTACGATTTTTATGTCAGACTTGTTTTCAAGATCATCGTAAGCCGAATTCAATAGTTCATTCGACATGGTGTATTTCCTGTTCACCACACGCGAGGAATCAGTCAGGGAATGGGAAAACAGCCAATCATAGGTTTGCTCCAGATAGAAAATCCGGGCGAGCTTAGTATGATTCACCTTGTTGAGCTTGTCAAAAATCAACCGACTGGTATCGCCGCACACGTTCATGGAATCGACCACCCGCTCCGAGCAAGCAACCGGGACATCCCTGTCGGCAGTACCGTGGATAATCCAAAGTGGGACCTCTGTCAAACCACACAACGACTTCACAGTGGCGCCGCCACACATCGCCATGGCAGCGGCAACCTTATCAGGATAAGTGGCCACAAAGTCCAAGGTCCCGTAGCCGCCCATGCTCATGCCCAACACATAGAACCGATTCGTATCCACCCTATAATATTTCTTCACCCACTCATACAAGTCCATCAACTTGCTCGGGTCCCATGCCGTTTGAGCCTGAGGGGCAATAACAATCGCATCAATGTCGCGCCCCCTTTGCAAGGCGTTGATGCAACCATATTGGCGTACCATATCCAAGTCCTCACCAGAAAGGCTACGGCCATGAAGGAACAGCACCACCGGTTTCTTGGTTGACGTCTCATAATCGTCAGGCAAATAAAGCCAAAAGTCGTATCCGTCATTCAAGAAGCCACGGCAGGACATCAGCTGCGCCTTGCAAAACAAGGGCATGAGGCATAGCAGTAACAATCCTATTATTTTCGCTTTCTTCATCTGTTCACAAATTCAAGTTTACAACGGCAAACCTCTGTTTTCTCACTCGCATTTTCCTTCACTAAACGCACACAATACTCATTTTCAGCCGTTTGCTCACGATAAAAACTCAATTTGTCGCCTTGATGCGCTTCGGCAACGTAGGCAATCTCAAAACGCTTGAGATTATGCTCGCGATACCAGGCAATGTCCCACAGATCCAGCACATGCTCGATGTATTTCACCGAATTGACATGGCCGTTGATATCGATGTCATTGTAATTGATGTCAATCGTCTTGACCAACGAGGTGTTTTCCGACATCTTCACGCGACCGCCTTTCTCGATGGGACACGGCTTATCAGTCACAATCCAGTTTTTGATGGCACCATCATCGATGGAATAAATGTCGGTAGGCTGACGCGTCTCCGTGTCGATCATAGCCCAGATGGAACGCCCGTAACCGTAAACGCGCCCTTCGCCATCCGACACGCAGAAGTTACGGCTCGTAAAGAACCGCATCGCGCTCTCCACCCAAGTTTCGATGGTGAAGTTTTCGTATTGCGTAGGCATCTCCGTCACCTCAATGGCCAGACGCGACAGCACCCACGAGCGCTTGATGGTCATCAGGTATTTCATGCCGAAGCCACGGTCGGTGGAATGGAAGTCGGCGGCATTAAGCATCTGATTGCCCAAATGTCCCAGAAACATCCGTCCCGAAAAATCGCAGTGGAACGGCTCTGCCATGAATTCGTATGTTCCGATTTTATTCATTATGAAATCCTTACCCTCGGGTCGATGAACCCATAAATAATGTCAACCAAAATATTGACGATAATCAGCATGACCGCGATGAGCAGCACCGCACCCATGATGACGGGGAAATCGTATTTGTCCAACGCGTCGACCACCACAACACCGATGCCTTTCCAGTCGAAGACGTACTCCACAAAGACAGCACCTGCCAACAGTGATGCGAACCAGCCCGAGACCGCCGTCACCACAGGGTTCAAAGCATTGCGCAAGGCATGGATGCAGATGACCCGGAAAGGCTTCAAGCCTTTGGCCCGGGCCGTGCGCACATAGTCCATCGACATGGCCTCCAGCAAGGAGGTGCGCGTCAACTCGGTCACCACAGCCAGAGGGCGCATCCCTAAGGTCAAGGCGGGTAAGATGAGGTTGCGCAAACTCAGGAACTCTCCCCTGCCGTATTCGTCGACGGTGTAGAGGCTTCCCGTCATGCTCAAACCTGTGTAATGTTCCAACAAAAAACCGAAAATCCAAGCCATGAGAATGGCGGCGAAGAACGAAGGCAACGACATGCCGATGGTGGTGATGAACAAGGTCAACTTATTGAGAAACTTGGTGTTGATGACAGCAGCCAAAATGCCAATCACCAAACCCAAAACCATCGCAATGGAGATGGACACCGCCGCCAACAGCAGGGTATTCGGGAAAGCCTCACCCAAGATGTCGGAGACCTTTCGTTTGCTTTGGTACGACATCCTCAAATAAGGAGCCTTCAGCACGACGGCCGTAGAGCCAACGGCTGCAAGCTTGGCATAACGGCCAATCTTTTCCAACTTCTGTTGGCCTTCCGAGACATCGTAGAATGAAATCGGGACCAGGTCGTTGAGATAATCAACATATTGCTTTCCAAGACTTTGGTTGAGTCCCAATTCCTCGCGGATGGCATTCACCGACTCTTGGTCGGCACGCTGGCCGAGCATCATTTGTGCAGGGTCGCCAGGCAGGATGTTGAACAGGAAAAACACCAGCGTCGCGACGCCCCAAAGCACCGCGATACCGTACAACAACTTCCTGACGATGTAAGCACCCATAGTATCACAAAACCTTCAAAGCCTTTTTGAAGTCGACTGAACTCCATTTGTCCTTCACTAAGCCGTTATCCAGCCAGATGAGACCAGGATTGGAACGCACTATTGGCTTGATTTCCAGCTCGTCGGCATAATACACCTCGTAGAGGAAATCGTATTTCTCACGCAGCTTTTCCACATATTCAGGTTCATCGGCAACCGTCCAAATCACAGTAAAATCTTGCTTTTCAGCTGCTTCAGTAATCTTTTTAATCTTCTCCCATTCCTTTTCGGTCACTTTTGTCAAGTCATGGGAAGTGAACATCAACAGGTTTTCGGTGGTGAGGATGTTCTCGGTGACATCGTTACCCTCCTCGTCCAAAGCAGAGAATCCGAGGAAATTGGCACCGCCTTCCACCCTTTGGTCGACAAACTCCCACTGCGACATCCAGACCGAGTCGTTCCATGGATAGTTCGGCGACAGGTATTCTTTCGTCTCTCCAGTAGCTTTGTTTCTGTAAGTCAGGTAAATCTTACTCTCTTCCGCCGTTTCCGTAGTCAACTGCTTGCCCACCTTCCAATTCATGAAATCGACGACGGGTAAATGACGGTAGTTGTAAATCTCAAAACCCAAAAACACCAAAGCATAGAAACAACCCATGATGAACTGGGTACTAACCGAGAACCTACTAATCAAACGTTTGTTATTGAAAATCAATGGAATGAGAACAGCATCAATGACAAGATTCTTGTAGAAGGTCTGCCAATTGCTCATCTTGATGGCCGTACCGAAACAGCCGCAGTCGGGCACAAGGTCGTACAAAGCATCAAACAAGGTCGTTATGGTGAAAAACAGCATCAGCAAGGTGGCACCAAGCACAGCCAATCGCGGGAACACTTTGGTTATCAAACAGATGCCAACAATAAACTCAGCCAAAATCATCAACATGGCCAACACCAAAGCGAAGTCGTTGAGCCAAGTCATGCCATAGACCGCAAGATAGTCCAGCATCTTGTATTTCGTACCCAACGGGTCCACACCTTTGGTGAAGCTGCTGAAGATGAACAACGCCCCGACCAACAAACGGCACACCGTCAAGGCTGCATTGTCGTATTTCTTACTGAAAATAAATGAAGCAAGAAGGTTGAGCAGCAAAATGGCAAGAAACCACAGCTGGTATTCCGGCAAAAAATAGATGCCCACAGCCGAGGCCAAAGCCAATCCTATGCTAACCCAAGGAATAATCGTCTTATTTTTCATTTTCGTTCTTTTCGCTCAGCAGTATCAACGCGAACACTGCGTAGTTAATCATATCGTAATAGTTGGCGTCAAGTCCTTCGGAAACCAAAGTCTTGCCACCATGGTCCTCGATGCTCTTGGTGCGCAACACCTTGCTCATAATGAGGTCGGTGATGGAGCTCACGCGCATGTCGCGCCAAGCTTCGGAATAGTCGTGGTTCTTGCGCGTCATCAGCTCGTAGGCCTCGTTGGTTACCTTGTCGTACAACGCCGTAGCCTCTTCGGCTGTCAAGTCGGGCTGGTCGACCACACCGAGTTGCAGCTGGATGACACCCATTGCCGCATAGTTGACGATGCCGATGAACTCAGGCTCGATGCCTTCATCGACCAGACGCTCCGAAGTAGTCTGTAAAGTTCTGATTCTCTTTACCTTGATAAAAATCTGGTCGGTGATGGAAGGCGTACGAAGGATGCGCCATGCTGGACCATAGTCCTTAATCTTGTCGATGAACAACTTGCGGCATTGCGCCAAAACGCTATGAAATTGGGCTTTTGTATCTTTTTTTGGCATGAAAAATGTATTTTTGCAAAAATAATACTTTTTTAGATGCTGAGACTCATTTCAAGGAATAAAACCCTCCTTTTCGACCGCCCTGCCATCATGGGCATCCTCAATGTGACACCCGACTCGTTCTCCGATGGTGGCCGTTACAACCAGATGGACAAGGCTTTAAGGCACTGCGAGCAGATGATTTCCGATGGTACCGATTTTATCGACATCGGCGGTTGTTCCACAAGGCCCAACAACGCCATCGCCACAGAAAGCGAGGAGATGGAACGCGTCATCCCCATCCTGAAAGCCATAAGAAAGGCCTTCCCTGAGGTGTTCATTTCCATCGACACGTTCAGGAAAAACGTTGCAGAAACTTGCATGGACGAAGGTGCCGACCTCATCAATGATATCTCGGGCGGATTGTTTGACGAAGAAATGTTGCCCTATATCGGCCAAAACCATGTTCCCTACGTGATGATGCATTGTATCGGCACGCCCGAGACCATGCACCAATACACGCTTGGCGGCGACATCCATCAAACCGTGCTGGACTTCTTCTGCCAGCAGTGCAAGGTATTGGAAAGCTATGGCAACCAGCAAATCATCCTCGACCCTGGCATAGGCTTCGGCAAAAGCCTTGAAGCCAACTACCAGTTGCTCAGCGACTTGAACCGCTATCGTTACAACAATCTGCCCATCCTCATCGGCATTTCAAGGAAATCATTAATAAACAAGGTGCTGGGCACCACACCCGAAACTGCCGAAAATGGCACCACCGTACTCAATACCATCGCCTTACTGAATGGTGCCGATATCTTGCGCGTCCACGATGTGAAAAATGCGCACGAGGCCATCGAATTGGTCAAGACTTTTCGTAATTTTGCCGCAAATTTGAAACCATGATCGACCTTTTCATCCAAGTCCGAATTTTCGACATTATCGACATCATTTTGGTGGCTGCATTGTTCTATGGGCTGTACCGTTTGCTGAAAGGCACCTCAGCCATGAGCATCTTCATTGGTATTGTGGCCATCTTCCTCATCTGGCAACTGGTCAAGTTCCTACAAATGGAAATGTTAACCACCATCCTCGGGGCATTTATCAGCGTAGGCTTCATCTCACTCATCATCATTTTCCAGCCTGAGATACGGCGTTTCCTGTTCACAATAGGCACCCAAGCCCAGGAAGGCAAACTGACCCGAAAATTCAAGTTCCTGAAAGTCAGAAGCAATGTCGACCTGAACATCGATGCCATCGCCAAAGCCTGCATCAACATGTCGGAAATCAAGCAAGGTGCACTCATCCTGCTGACACGCAAAAACAACTTGGACGACATCGTCTCAACAGGGGTTGTGGTCAACGCCGACATCACTAACCCGCTGATTGAGAACATTTTCTTCAAGAACAGTCCCTTGCACGATGGTGCCATGATCATCCGCCACAACCGTATCACCGCTGCCCGTTGCATCCTTCCCGTGACGCAAAAGACCAACATTCCGGGTCATTACGGGCTGCGCCACCGCGCCGCCATCGGTGTGACCGAAGTCAAGGACTGCATCGCCCTTGTGGTTTCTGAGGAAACTGGTAACATCAGCATGGTTTCAGGTGGTGAAATCCAAACCGTGAAAGCGTCGGAATTAAAGGAAACGATCGAGAAAGAAATGGATGTATAAGAAATAAATCACTCATTGATTTCCACGAACCCGTCATCTTCACCCGCATACCGCAACTGCTTCTTATACGGGTCGTAGCGCAACAAAAGCTGATAAGTGTAGCCTCTTTTCTTCAGCTCATCCCCGACATAACTGTTCATCATGTAGTCGTAGGTGTAGCCTGCATAAAGCCTACCCAAATACACTGCATAGTTATAGACATCTTTAAGTTCCAGTGTATCAATGGTATAGTTATAGTCTATCTTGTTTTCCCAGAAAGCGTAATCCGTCTTGGAGTCAAAGCCATCCACGAGGTTGTGCTCGCAAAACTGCACGGGTTTCCAGTCGCCATCATTGATTTCGAACCATGAGGCCACATTGACCGTGTTTAAAGCATGCTTGTAGCTGTATTCATCCGTATCGCTAAAGAGATAGTCTTCATACTCCATGATGCGGCCCGAAATCTCCATCCTTGAAAGCATCACGAGCCAATGCGTCGAGTCGGCTTGCACCTGGTCGATGTCTTCAGGCACATAGACCGTAACACCATAATCGCTCATGGTCTCGGCGTAGGCATTATACATGACATCGAGGAACAGGTCCTGATTGAAGCCGTTCAGCACCTCGGTCTGCTTGCCGTATTGGGTATTATACTCTGTCTTCACCTCAGCACGCTCAGGAAAATAAACCGCAGCCGCTAATTCAGGCCGATTGGTCCGATATTTTTTGGCCAGCTTGACTTCAGTCTGACAGCCTGTGAGCGTCAATGCGAACAAAACTCCTATGAAAAACAGTTTCTTCATCATAAATCACCTCCAAACAAATCCATCTGCACGCCGTCGCCCTTGGGTTCAACGATTTCCAACGGTACATCAGCGGGATTGACCTTGATTTTCTCTTCATTCCCTGAAACTTCGGGCGTATGCTGCCCTTCGATGGACTCCGGAACCTCAGCGTCAGGAGCCTCGGTCTCTTTCTCGCTCGGTTCAGGTTGGAAAGGCTCCAAGAACTGCCAACTTTCAATCTCTCTCGTCGAGAGGCGCTTGCCTTTGGCCTTGTAGCTCTTGATGCCGATGAATTCTTCCACGTTGACCTCGTCGTCGGGGAAGCTGTTGCCTGCATCGCTAACCTTGTAGCTCAACAGCAAGCGCGGCATGACATCGGTACTCATGCCCAAATATTTCGCCTCGGGATGCTCGCCAATGAAGGAAGCGCGGTTGTTCAACTTGGTCTCGGCCTCGATGCAGAAACGCTTCAGGTACATCTTCTGCGTTTCACCTTCTATATAAATGACGGAGAAGATTTCATCCGGGTCGAACTTGCGAATTACCACCATATCATCGTCGAAGTGGGTGTTGAGGTCGAATCCCGAAATCTTGAACTCGCCGTTGGCAAAGATTTGCAGGATCTTATCCTCGCCCTCGAAGGCGCCAAGGTATTGTCCACGCTTATCCACATTCAATCGACGCACGGTGTCGTCAAACCAAATGTCGCGGGCGTTGAGTGTGGAAATGCCTTCCCCACCCTTCTTGATTTCCTTGACCTCGTACTTCGTAAGCAGGTTACCACGTGTGTCGCGACCTTTCACGGCAAGGTCGGCAAACTGGTAGTCCACCGTCTTTTGCTTCTTGTTGAACAGCACCAGCGTCACCTTGATGACCTCGGCCTCGCCATTGGGATTCGACGAGAAATAGCGCACCTTCGAGCCAGGTTTGCCTTGCGTGAGGTCGTATTCCTTATCACGAGTGACACCCTTCACGGCGAAGCGTTTCACATAATGCGGCGCACCAGTCTTGCCGTCGCGATAGACGACATTGTAGGTCGTGCGGTCGTCGTTCTTGTGAAACACATCGACATGTATAACTTTCTGACCAACAAAGAGTTTCGGCTGCAACTTGACCACAGCGTATTTGCCGTCCTCGTGGAAAACAATGATGTCGTCCATGTCGGAACAGTCGCACACGTATTCGTATGCCTCTTTGTTCTTCTCACGTTTTAGGCCCTCGCCTGTGCAAACGAAGCCCTCTTCCCTATTGACATACAGCTTCTCGTTATTAGCGGCCACTGCCACAGCAGAGATATTGTCGAAGTTGCGGATCTCGGTCTTGCGTTCGCGGCCTTCGCCGTATTTCTCCTTGATGTGCAGGAAATAATCGATGGTGTAGTCCACGATATGGTCGAGGTTGTACTTGGCCTCTTCCATCTTCTTCTCGATGTCGGCCAGCTGCTCGTCGGCCTTCTTGATATCGAACTTGGAAATCTTACGTACGGGTTTCTCACAGAGTTTCTCCACATCCTCTCGCGTAATCTCACGCTTCAGCAACTTGCGGTACTTGTCGAAACGGCGCTCGATGCCAGTGAGTTGGTCGTCCCAAGTCTCGTAGTCCTTGTTTTCCAGTTCTTTGTAGATACCCTTCTCGAAGAAAATCTTCTCCAACGAAATCCAGTGCCAGCTGTTCTCCAGTTCCTCGATGAGGATACGCAATTCCCAACTGAGCAATTCCATGGTGCGGTCGGTGCTGAGTTTCAGGATCTCACTCACGCCCATAAAAGCGGGATGCTGGTTGACGATGACACAAGCATTGGGAGAAATGGAAACCTCGCAGTCAGTGAAAGCATAAAGCGCATCAATCGTCTGGTCGGGCGATACGCCAGGATTGAGATAAATCACGATTTCGCACTGCTCGGCGGTGTTGTCGTCGATTTTCTTGATCTTGATTTTGCCCTTATCATTGCACTTCACGATGCTCTCGATGAGGCTGCCCGTGGTGGTGCCGTATGGAATCTCACTAATAACGAGCGTCTTTTTGTCCTGTTGGCTGATGCGGGCTCGGATGCGCACCTTACCGCCACGCAGACCGTCGTTGTAGTTGGTCACGTCCATCAGGCCACCCGTCGGGAAGTCGGGATAGAGCGTAAATGGCTCATCACGCAGATAAGCGATGGAGGCGTCGATGAGTTCGTTAAAGTTGTGCGGCAGGAACTTAGAAGCTAGACCTACGGCGATACCTTCAGTGCCTTGAGCCAACAGCAACGGGAACTTCACCGGCAGCGAGACAGGCTCGGCATTACGATTATCGTAGGAGCGGGTCCAGTCGGTGGTCTTATGGTTAAAGACGACTTCCTTGGCAAATTTGGAGAGTCGTGCCTCGATATAACGCGGGGCAGCGGCATCGTCGCCAGTGAGGATGTTACCGAAATTTCCTTGTGTGTCGATAAGCAGGTCTTTTTGGGCAAGTTGCACGAGGGCATCACCGATAGAGGCGTCGCCGTGCGGGTGGTATTTCATCGTGTTACCTACGATGTTGGCCACCTTGTTGAAACGACCGTCATCGAGTTCATCCATCGAATGCAGGATACGACGTTGCACAGGCTTCAAACCGTCCTCGATAGCAGGCACGGCACGTTCCAAAATGACATACGAGGCATAATCGAGAAACCAATTCTCAAACATGCCTTTCAGTGGTATCACATGGTATTCATCTTCTTGAGCCTGAGCGTCTTCCACACCCTCTATAGTCTCATCAATTGGCTGCTCATCCAAAGGTTCGTTTTCCTTATTCTCTTCGATATCCATAAGATTTTTCTCTGGCTTGCAAAAATAGGAAAAAAACGGAAGCTACAAATTGCCATCCATTACTTTTCGGTCAGTTTTTTATACATCTTGAACAGTCGCGACACAATCTCGCTCTCGGTGACATCTTTCGGAAAACCGTATGCCTCTAGCACAGCGGCATCGTTGGCGCGGTGGGCTTTTCGTAGTTCTATGGGCATGGTATTGTTGTCATACAAAATAGCCAAACTGCTTTCAGAATAAATTCCCCTTGCGTCAAGTATTTGTTGCGCAGTTCTTTCAATTGCATCACGATCTTTTTCCAAAACCATTGGCCAAGGGAATGTATTGTAAACAACATTTCCCGAATATCGGAAATCGCTCTTAAGGCGGCCTCCTACTACTTTCAGCCAAGACATGTGAACAGATGAAGAAAGAATTCCAAAATGATACAAAGTGGCATTGAGAATAATCGAACATGAATCAGCTGCAATCTCGTTTCCCGACATCATACCTATCGGTATATAAGGTCGCCTTTCTGAAGAAACACGTGGAATGATGAGATATGGGGCGTTTGTTTGAGGAGCAGAGAAAAACCTATAAGGTGTATCTGCCGATTTCCGGGTTGGCGCAGCTGTACTATTCAACCGAAGTTCGCGAACAGCCGACAGTCGCCGCATGATTTCCGGGTTTTTCGCATACAAATGAGGAGGCACATCCTTGAGCCACAGACAATAACGGATTTCATTATTGTTGATGAAATCTTTTGCTCCAATATATCTTCTGACAAAGGGTTCTATACTCGGGTCTTTCTTGATTAATCTTTCGCGTTCCTCCTCCGACAAGATAAGGTTGCCACCGTCTGTAGGTTTATTTCCCATTGTCATCATTGGAACATCGCAAAGTGGCTTTGGACGACTAGCCACGGTCACATTACCGCCTTCGGTAAGATATGGCGAAATGCTTTTCACAACATAGGTCTTATCCTTGTCGAAAATCTTTTTCTCTACTATACTGTCGTCGCAACTGAAGCCAATGATTACCACATGGACATGTGCCTTGTCAGCCGCCTCGCTGTTCCATACAAACGTCCTAAATGCGAAGTCGATATGGACGTTATATCGATCAAATAAGGGTTGCCATAACGCCGCAACTTGTTCTCCTTGAGTAACCGAATTCGTGGACACAAATGCGCCATGAGTGGAGGCGCTCCATTTCATGAACTTGCAACATTGGTGATACCATGCCCCAACATAATCGATGCTGTTTGACAAATTAACTTTGCCAAAAACAGCTACGGCATCCTCTTTTTGTTCCGAAGTCATCATGGAAGCCCCAACAAACGGAGGGTTCCCCATGATATAATCAAACTTCACATAGCGACTCCTTTTGGTTTTGTCAAATTGATGGATGTTAGGACTATGAAGATCAATCGTCCCAAACTTGACTTCGGGTTCGCTGGCGATAAAAGAAGAGCTTTCATGAGGCAAATACTGGTGTATATAGACCTCATCAGCATAAACGGTGGTCATGTCCTCAGGCTCTTCCCATGTCGACCAATCAAGTCTTAAGGCATTGCCTTCCCGAATATTCGCATACCGTTTCAACGGTAGCGGGTCGAGAATGAATCCGACTATCTCGTCGGTCTCCTGCATCATCTGTGACTCGGCGATCCAAAGGGCTGTTTGGGCCACCGCGCAGGCAAAGTCGTTGATTTCGATACCATAGAACTGACTGATACTCACCTTGATGGGGTCGGCCATCTCGCCAATAACACGGTCGGTGCCATAAATGATTCGCAACGCTTCGTTTTCAAGGCGGCGCAAAGAGGTATAGGATTCTGTGAGGAAGTTACCCGAGCCACATGCAGGGTCAAGAAACTTCAACGAAGCCAACTTTTCTTGGAAAGCAAGTGCTTTGTCCCTTTTGGCCTTTGCCATCGTGACGGCCTTAATATCTGCCAATTCCCTCTTCAGGTCGTCCAAAAACAATGGGTCGATAACCTTGTGGATGTTTTCGATGGAGGTGTAGTGCATTCCACCAGCACGGCGCGTTGCGGGATTGAGTGTGCTTTCAAACACGGCACCGAAAATTGTCGGGGAAATCAAGCTCCAATTGAAATCGTCAGATGCACGCTGTAGGATAAGCTCACGGATTTCATCATTGATGCGAGGTATTTCGATATCGCCTGAAAACATACCGCCATTGACGTAAGGGAATGCCGCCAGCTTTTCATCCATAAAAGGATCGCGTTCCTCTGGCTTGGTGTCCAACACATGGAACAACTCTATCAGCTTCGACCTGAAATCTGACGCGGAAAACTGTGACATGTAGTCGTGGAACATGTTCTTGTTTCCAAAAATGCCCGCATCTTCGGCATAAAGGCAGAACACCAAACGCACACAAAGCTTATTAAGGGCTTTCTGAGATTCCAGATTATTAGGGTCTTTGTACTGGGCAAGAATCTTGTCATACAACACACCGACTATCTCACCCGCCTTGATACTGACTTCCAACTCCCTCTTGACGTGGGCATTGGCATCATCCACCAAGAAAGCCAAACGGTGATATTCCTTTTCCAAATCAGCCAACTGAATCACTTCAGGCACGTCATTGGGATGCTCCATATCATGCACCTCAAAGGTAGTGAAGTTGCAGGCGACAATCCATCGGGGAGCCATCGACAAAGGCAAACCAGTGGCATAGCGACGCGCTTGCTGATATGGCGTGAGTTCCGCTCCATCACTTTGCTTAGCCTTGGCTGTAAGGTCGACATGCGAGCCTTTCTGCTCAATTAGGACTTTAGTAACACTAATATATGCATCAATAAAGTCGGAACCTTTTTCTTTGGTGATGGTCTTCACAGGAAGCTCGAATTGCATCCATGCCATCGGGTTGTCAATGCCAAAGACAATATGCAAGAGCTCCAGCCAAAAACGCTGGGTTTCGCCTTTCTCGTAACCTTTGCCCATCCAGTCTTTAGCGAATTGTCTGGCAGCTTGTTTCTGTGTTGTGTTTGCCATTGTTGAAACATTTAATTATGGCTCCAAAAATATGCATTTTTTCTGATTAAAACGTGTGTTTAGTCAAAAAGGAACAACGTTCACTTCCAAAATCTAAGCACCAAAATTTCTCCAAGCAAAGCCAGCAAAGCAATCAACGCAAAGAGCTTCCATTGTGAGTTTTGGTGCGCCATGGCCTCAACGAGGTCGGCGGTGGCAAAGTCGGAGGTATCGAGAACGGCGGCCACATCGAAGCCAGCCTTTTTTAACTGCGGCTCAATGTCGTCGCGGTTGGCAAAGACCATCTTCGACTCCACACGGCTTTCGTTCCATGCCGTCACTCGGTTCACACTGTCGTTGACCAACAAATCATAGAAGCCCGCTGAAGGCAGATTGTCATTCAGATAGAGATACACCTTCCCATTCCTGACCTCAGATGCGGGCATCTGCTGAAAGCTACGGTCGGCATTGGAAAAAAGGTATTGATGATCACCTTCTAGGTCCATGTCATTCAAAACCAACATCTTGTCCTTTCCGATAGTGTAGGAAAGCCTATTCAACTGCCCGCCAAGCAAAGCCATCTTGACCATCATGGGAACAAACAACGAATGGTCGGCAAGGTTGCTCCATTTCGGGTCGAGAGCCGTGGCCATCACAAAGGCCTGCCCGTGGCCTACCGTTTCAGAAAACAGCATCGGATCTCCGTTCTGCATAATGAGTAAGGTGTTGGGGATGCCGTTGCTCCTCATGCGTAGGTGCTTCCCCACCTTGGGCAAGTCGGCATGTTGGGGCATATCGAGAATCACGTCGCTGAAAAACTCATGCATTAGGGCCAAGTCCTGAACCACTGTGGCATTGGTATCAAGCTCCATAGCAGAAAGTCCCAATTTATTCATTAAGAATGCGTTATTCTTTGGCTCATCTTTCGAGGGAAACACCAACATCGCGGCACCTTCGGCAACACAATTCAAGAGTGTCTGCTGCAAGGTCTCGTTGAGGTTGGCCGTCTCATTGACGACGATGAACTGGGCTTTTGAGAGTTGGTCCAAGTCGAAGCGTGAAGGCTCCATCAACGTGTAATTGAATTGCTCGTCGTCCTCGAAAAGCAAGGCGCAACTGGTAGCCTCGCTGCCCAACTCCACCACGGAGAGACTTGGCCTCACACCCAAAACGAAGTCGTAAGTGTCGTCGAAAGTGATGGGGTGGTCGTTGAGCGAAACACTACAGCGTTGGTCGCCGGTGCCGTCCACCACAAACTGCATCACGATGTCTTGTGAACCGTTTTTCTCCACATCGACGGTTGTGGAAGCCACCATTGCGCCATTCATCGTGAAGGTAACAGGCAAGCCTTTCACTTCTTTGTCGCCTTCATTGACGATGCGAACGTTGAGGTCGTTGGTCAATCGAGGCTGAACGATAGGCGAAGCCAACCAAACGGAATCGATGTAAAGATTAGTAGTGAACTCAGGCATCATAGGAACCACCACCACTTGCATGGCGGTGTCGGCCTTGGCAGCCGACAAATCGAAAGTGTTTTGTTGGAAATCGGAATAAATGAACAAGGTTGAAGTAGTAAAACCATGTTGCTTGTACAGCATCTCGAAACGATCCACGACCTCGCCCATCGGCACAGGAGCGCCATCGGGATTCATGCGGTCGAGTTGGTCGAGCATCTCCTCCAGGTTCATCGGATACTCGTTCTGGATCTCGAAGCTGTTGGTCATCAGCAGGTAACGGTTCGAGGGATTGAGTTTGTGCACCAAATCACGCGCCGACTGCCGTGCGTCCTCAATCATGGTAGTCCGTTGCGACTGCCCTTTCATGCTCATTGAGTTGTCGATGTAGACACCAACGAGAGTATTCTCCGCATTGACATTCAACTGTTTCTCAGGACGATACGGGAAAGCAAAAGCCAATACCAATGCCGCAATGAAAAGGCAACGAAGCAATAGCGTCACCAAATACTTCAACTTCCTCGTCTTGGCATTCTCCTGTTGAATGGAACGCAGCACAGCCGTATTGCTGAAATACACCAACTTATGCCGCCTGAAGTTGAACAGGTGGATGACAATCGGAATCAATAGGGCAAGCAGGCCCCATAGCATATTGGGATAAAGGAATCGCATATCCTAAAATGAGGCTGCAAAGGTAAGCAAAAAAAATCAGGCGAACATCTTTTCGATAACGTCCTTGTACTTGTTGGTGATCACCTTGCGTTTTGCTTTCAGCGTAGGCGTGAGCAAGCCGTTGGCGATGCTCCATTCGTCTGCCAGCAGCACATACTTTTTAACTTTCTCAGTCTCGCCCAAGCCCTTGTTCAGCTCGTTGACTTCCTTGGCGAAACGTTTCACGACCTCTGCATTTTGAATCATCTCGGCATTGGTCGTATAAGGTATCTTCTCCTCGGTGCACCAAGCCTTCAAGTCGGTGAAGCTCGGGATGATAAGCGCACCAGCAAACTTCTGGTTTTCACCCACCACCAAACACTGCTCAATCAGCTTGGAAGCGCAGAACTTGGCTTCGATGACGTCGGGGTTGATGTATTTGCCGCCGGAGGTCTTGAAAAGGCTCTTGATACGACCCGTGATGCGCAGGCGATTGTATTGGTCAATCTCGCCCATGTCGCCCGTATGGAACCAGCCCTCCTCGTCGATGACTTCCTTGGTGAGTTCGGGGTGTTTGTAATAGCCCATCATCACGTTGTGGCCACGGCAACAAATCTCGCCATTGTCGTCAATCTTCACCTCGGTGCCAGGCAGTGGCTGACCCACATAACCCACTTCGCGGCCATGCGGATTGCGGTTGCTGACAGCGATAACCGGCGAAGTCTCTGTAAGGCCATAGCCCTCGAAGACCGGCATCTTGATGGCGGAGAAGAAACCAGCAATCTTTTGGGAGATGGCGGCGGCACCCGAAACGATGATGTCGAAGTTCTCGGCACCGATGTTGGCTCTAATCTTGGAATAGACCAGCTTGTCGGCGATGCTCAACTTCCAATCGTAGAACCAGTGGCGGTTAACAGCATCAATCTTGTATCGCTCTCCGAGGTGCAGCGCCCAGAAGAAGATGGCCCTTGCGATGCCCTTCTGCTTCTTGCCTGACTGGTAAATGGCCTCATAGAAACGCTCAAGGACACGTGGCACGGCGCACATCATCGTAGGATGGATTTCGCGCATGTCATTCGCGATGGTGCCCAAGCTCTCGGCGTAGTAAATCGACATGCCACGATACTGGTAGCAATAGTTCAGCGCGCGCTCGTAGGCATGGCACACGGGCAAGAAGCTGAAGGCCTTGTTGGAAGTATCGCTGATGGTATAATGGAAGTTGGGGAACTGATTCATCAAGTTGTGGTGCGAAAGCATCACGCCCTTTGGAGTACCTGTGGTACCCGATGTATAGATGATGGTGGCGCACTCCATCTCGTCGACGGCAGCTTTACGGGCTTTCAACTCATCGGCATGAGGATGTTCCTTGCCCATCTGAAGAAGTTGGTCGAAATAGGGATATTTCTCGCGGTCGACCATGGTGTAGACCAACTTCACGTTAGGCGCATCAGGCAGGATGTTGGTCACCTTGTTCATCACGCTGAGGCCGTCGATGATGACCATCTTAGCATCGCAGTCGTGAAGGATATAGCGATAGTCCTCCTCGCTGATGGTCGGATAAACCGGCACGTTGATGGCCCCGATCTGACTGATGGCCATGTCGAGCATATTCCATTCGGGACGGTTGGTCAGTATCATAGCGACCTTGTCGCCCTTCTCAATGCCCAACTCGATGAGGGCATAACTCAATGTGTCGGCATTTTCCTTATAAGATTGAGCGCTGTAGTTTACCCATTGTCCATTCTTTTTCCCAGCAAGGGCCACTTGCTGGTTGGGATACTTCTCCACATAATTATCGAGAAGATCAAAAACTCTTTTTATTCCCATATCCAAAAATTTCTCGTTCCAATTAGGGCACAAAAATATGGATTAATCCACATAACGACAAGTTTTCGGAAGAAAAGTTGGTTTTTTTTCAATCAAATGCACAAACACACTAGTGCCGCCAAAACCATCAAAAGTGGGATGATTTTGCTCTTGATGTTCTGCTCCTTGAAGCCAAAGATGCCATATACAAACGAAACGACAAGTCGTACACCATAGAGAATCAAGGGGATAAGCACCACGACAGCGGCTTCCTGTTTCAATCCGGTGAGATAAATGACATCGGCCACGGTGACGAAAACAGCCATGGCGGCAATGCCCCAACGCCATTCGAAAGGTTGGCTTTTGCGCTTCGGGAACCAGATGAAATAGAAGAGCAGAGCCATCATGAGAAAGTCGTAAATCGTGTACCACGCTTGAATGGTCGAAGGCGAAATGCTTTCCTTGCTGAGCAGGAATTTGTCGTAAACGCCACTCAAAGCCACCAAAACAGCCGATCCGAGCAGCATATACACCCATTTGTTCGACTTAAAATTGATGCCCTCCAGCTTGCCCGAACGGTTCATAAAATAGAACGAAATGATGGCCAACACCACACCCGTGCCCTGCAGCCAAGTCAGGCTTTCATGGAAAACACAAAACATCAGGATCACAGTGATGGCGGGGCGCAACTGATTGACGGGTCCCACCACGGTGATGGGCAAATGCTTCATGGCCGAGTAACTGAACATCCACGAACAAAGGATAAGAGCCGTCTTGCCCATGATAAGCAGATGTTGTCTTGCAGTGAGCGGTTCGATGTAAAGCTTCGACATAAAACCACCAGCAAACCATTCCGGCTGAAGATGCGACAACACAACAAGCGGCAGAAACAGCAGTCCGCTAATCAAAGTGCTGTAAAACAAGACGGGGATGATGGCATTACCCACGACAGTCTGTTTCTTGAAGATGTCGTAGAAGCCTAAAAGGAAGGCTGAGGTCAATGAAAGTACTACCCACATGACGTGTTTATATTGAAATTGGCCGCAAAAGTAGAGAATTTATTTGAATTATGAATGCGAAATGAGGCATAGCCTGCATCGCATTTAGCATTCATCATTTCACATTCCTAATTAGATCAATGTAAACCGGAAGATGGTCGCTGAAGCCGCCGAAGTATCGTGGTCCAATGTAAGTACGGAAGAGCTTCTTGCCATGATAGGCCTCGTCGTCCTCAAGCATGAAGTCGGCATGAAAGATGCGGGCACTACCTTCTTTATAATGAAGGCCTTCCCTATCGTCCATCACCGCTGGCGTGACGATAATTTGGTCGAAAATCTGCCAATCGGTTTGGTGTTTCAGTGTTCCTTCAAAATCCAAACCAACGTTTTTACCAAACAAATTGATGAGGCAACCTTCTTCCAACTCACTGGGATGCCGTGCACGCAGCACGTCGTAAACACTTGGATCAGTGGGGCAGTCGTTCAAGTCACCCATCATGATGACTTTAGGCTGATAACCTTCGGTGGCTACCGCCATGATGGAGTCGACTTTTGCCCGCAAAATCGCTGCTGAGCAAGAGCGCGAGCCAACCGTTTCCAACTCACCGCTATATCTTGACGGCCAGTGGTTGACGAAGACGTGGATGGTATCAGTATATTGGGTCGGCCCTTCGACAGGCTCAGGGACCTTAGCATTTGCGGTCGTTGAGCCTGTTGAAACGCCGCCTCCCACTGCAACGAATTTCGCATATAATATATCCCTCGAATGATATGCCGTGTCCTCAGGATTATAATAAGGAAACACCGTGCTCTCCACCAATTGGAAATGGTCAAGGGAATAAACAATGGCCGGGTCGATGCCACGTTTATCGGGACCTTCATAAAGCACCCAGCGATAATTGTGCTTCTTCAATGGCGTCTGCTCAAAAAGAGCGCTCAGTACATACTCGTTTTCCACCTCGCACATGCCTAAGATGCCCAAAGGTCGGTTCTCCGACATGGCCAAGATGGCCTTGTACATGTTGTTGCGTTTGCGGTAGAAACGAGTTTTGGTCCAATGCTGCATGCCATCCTCAGTGAAAGCGTTGTAGATCTTAGTGCTGTCCACAAAGGGATCGAAGAAGTTCTCCATGTTCCAGAAGGCGACGCGGACAGGCTCGTTTTGGGCAAAAGCAATATTTGCAATCACAAAACACACAAAACAAATCAGAACAAGCTTTTTTATAGCATCATAGGAAAGCTGCCAACCGGTAGCCTTCTTGCAGCGACACGGTTGTGTAGCCGCAACTCCTTGTATAGTTGTTTTGCAAGTTTTATAGGTTTTGTGATAAATCTCCATAACTCCTATTCTATTACCGCTGCAAATTTAGGAATTGTTTTTATTTTTGCGCCATGAAATCGAAATTGCTCATCCTGTTTTTGTTAGTCTCTAGTCTCGGCTTTGCCCAAAATGCCCATTTCTGGGACGGCATCGAAGCCTTCGATGGTCCCACGGACGATAATCCAGTTTTAGCCGCTCAAATCGATTTCTATTTCGACAAAATGGTGGCTCCCCTACCCGATTCCATCACTCCAGAAATCGACCGATTGGTAGAAAGGACCAGTTTCAACACAGACCTCCGCGATTTCATCCTCTGGCACCTGTTAGAGAAATACCGCCATCCCGAATACATGAGCCAGGACCAAGTATTCGTTTACCTGTATGACAACTATTACTCTCGATTGGAAATCAAGGATCTGAATACTGCAAATTTAGCTTTAATCCGCAACAAAGCCGAGGCATTACGAAGACTAGCTTTATTCAAGCTTGCTCCCGATTTCGCAATAAGCGATTCCGTTGATTTACATTCTATTGAAAGCGAATACACGGTATTGTTTTTCTTCGACCATGACTGTGATGTGTGCCAACAAGAGATGCAGGACTTGGATTCAATTTGCACAATGGATCCTGAAATCACTGTGCTGGCCATTGACATGAACACAAACGATGCTAGCGTTGACGCATTGTACAGCCTCTATGACATCGAAACAACACCTCTAATATACGTTCTTGATAACGAGAAGCGCATCATTGCCAAGAAGATACGGGCGAAACAAATCACGTTGGTGTTGTAGAGACGTACGGCCGTACGTCTCTATGGAACCAACATTTGTTTCATTTCAGGCAGGCATTTCACCGCCTCTTCAAACAATTTCCATTGGGCCCGCGTGCGCACCAGATTGTGGGTGGCATATTTTATTTTATAATAGGTGTTGCCGTTGATGTAATCCGTGAGGAAACGCACAGCCTGCATATACGGGAACAATGTGGCTGCGTAGGGAAGGTTTTCCTTCTCTATCGGCAACAAGAACGATTTTGTGCCTTCCAAATAGCCTTTTGCGAAAGCCTTGAAAATCTCCATATTGAAATGGATGTTGTCCAAATCAGGGTCATCCTCAGCACCAGTGTTGGCAGCCGAACGCAAAAAATCACCGAAATCAGAGAAGACGAAACTCGGCATGATAGTATCCAAATCAATGACACAGAGCACATTGCCATCCTTGTCAAAGAGCATGTTGTTTACCTTGGTGTCGCAATGGCAGATGCGCTTCGGCAACTTGCCCTCGCGATAGAGTCGCTCGCCCAAACACATTCTATCAGCTGCCTCTCTGATTTTAGCCACGAACTTCTGCACCTCCACCTCGCGCATCTGTCCCACACGGTCTTCAGCAACAGCATCTTCCAATTGTTTCAATCGGAACTCGATATTGTGAAAATCAGGGATAATCTCTCCAATCGGTGCATCCAAATCCGTCAGCAGCGACTCGAAATCGCCAAAGGAACGACCCGCATAATAGGCATACTCTGGGGTAACAGCCTCGTATGTATAGCTGTCGGCAATAAAATCCATCACTCGCCAATATTTCTCATTTTCAACGATGTAGGTCTTTCCGGTATCGGCTTTCAAAAAGTGCAAAACCTTGCGATTGATGTCAGCAACACCTTGACTTTCATACTTTTCCCGAATATGGTTGGTGACTGCCTCAATGTTGTTTTGCAGCATGTCAACATCAGTGAACACGGCATTATTGATACGTTGCAGCACGTATTTCGGCTGTCCTGCAACCATAATCTTATAGGTGTCATTGATGAGCCCATTGCCCAATGGCTGAATGCTTTCGATAGTTTTCGGGTCGACGAAATGGCTCGCGATAGTGTAAAGTTCGTTCATAAGGATAAAATTTTTGCGAAGATAGGGATTTTGAATGGATTATTGCTATTTTTGCCCTCAAATTTAATCCTCAACTTATGAAAAACAAGATTTTACACCTCATCCTCGGCTTTGTTCTGTTGACCATGGCCACCGCCTGTGGCGAAAAGAAAACCGCCGAAACTGAAGTCCGCAAGGGCAACTACCACATCGTGGACAACACCATTGTTTTCGATGAGCCCCAACGTATCGAAGGACAAAAGAGCGTCCTGCAATTCACCGTCGACCCCATCGAGAATGTCCGCATCGGCTTCATCGGCCTCGGCATGCGTGGCTATGATGCCGTAGATCGCATCACCTACATTGACGGCGTGACCGTCGTGGCCTTATGCGACATCGAGCCCGACCGCGTCGAGAGCGTTCAGACCAACATCCTTGAAGGCAGAGGCCTCCCACGTGCCGCCGCGTACACGGGTCGTGAAGCATGGAAGGAACTCTGTGAGCGCGATGACATCGACCTCGTCTACATCTGCACCAACTGGCAGACCCATGTCCCGATGGCCGTCTATGCCATGCAACAAGGTAAGCATGTGGCCGTTGAAGTGCCTGCTGCTACCTCCATCGAAGAATGCTGGCAGCTGGTCGATGTTGCCGAACAAACCCAACGCCACTGCATGATGCTTGAAAACTGCTGCTACGACTTCTTCGAGCTGACCGCCCTCAATATGGCTCAACAGGGCATGTTCGGCGAACTCATCCACGGTGAAGGTGCCTACATCCACAACCTTGAGCCTTTCTGGCACGAATATTACGAAAACTGGCGCCTTGAGTTCAACCAGAACCATACGGGCGACGTCTACCCCACCCACGGCCTCGGACCTCTCTGCCAAGCCTTTAACATCCACCGTGGCGACCGCATGAAGACCTTGGTCTCCATGGGCACACCTTCTTATAATGGTAAGAAAGTAGCCAAGGAAATGATGGGTGTAGATGACTTCGCCAATGGCGACATGACCACCACCATGATCCAAACCGAGCAAGGCAAAACCCTGCTGATCGAGCATGACGTCTACACCTACCGTCCTTACAACCGTCTCTATCAGTTGACAGGTACGGAAGGCTTCGCCAACAAATATCCCTCTGAGGGATTCACCGTTCTTGAAGAGAAGTTGCCAGAGGGCTTTTTGGCTGAAGGTCAGCACCTGAATCCTCACGGCTTTGTTCCGGCTGAGGTGCGCGACAAGATTTTGAAGGAATATCTCCACCCCATTGCTGTTGAGATTGAGGAAAAGGCCAAGGAAGTGGGCGGTCACGGTGGCATGGACTTCGTGATGGATTACCGTTTGATTTACTGCCTGCATAATGGATTGCCGCTCGACCAAGACGTTTATGACGCCGCTGAGTGGTCCTGCTTAGGCGAGCTCACCGCAGCCTCCATCGCCAATGGTGGCATGCCCGTTGCCATGCCAGACTTCACCAGAGGTGATTGGAACAAGGTCAATGGATATCGGCACGCAGTGAAGTGAAAAAGATTTCCCCGTCTTTCCAAACGGTGTAGTCGCGGGCGTAAAGCAGATTCAACTGATTGTAAAACTCGGTATCATTTTCGGTGCCGAGTTTTTCTATTGGCGTGGAGGGATCATAGATGCCACGGCGAATCTTAGGCAGCTTCTGGATTTCCTTATCGGCCTTACAGTAGCCCACCCAGGTCCGCTTCCCAATCAGCACCAAAACGGCATCCTTCAAGAAACGCCAAGGTTTCTTCACCACAAACATCAAAGGCAACCAGAATACGATGCTGAAGATCGAAAGTATCACGTCCAACAGGCGTTTGTTACGACGGTTGGCCACCGTGTCGATAGCCTTGATGTCGACAGTATAGAGGTCACCGCGAGTATTGATGCTATTGCTGCCAATGATAGAGAGACTGTCCTCAGGAGCGATCTTATAGTCGACGTTGGAGGCGTGCCATTCCACCATCTTGTCGATGATGACCTGATGCGGTACATCCTTGGAACAGAAGATAATCTCCGTGATCTTGTATATCGTGATGATGTCGGGCACCTGGCTGATGCGGCCGATGAAACCCTCGGGGGTCTCATTCGTGTCGGAGCTCACCAGCCCGATGAAGTCGGGTTTGATGGAGGTACTTTGGATGAGAGCCTCAACGCGCTGGGCCTCATCGGGACTGCCGATGAGGATGAAACGCTTCTTGGCGTTGCGTTTCGACATGAACGACTCCTTCCCCATCCACACGCCGATGAGCCTCGTTATCGTCATCTCCATCGCGAGCCACAACGTGCCGAAGAGGATCAAGGCACGTGAGAAGCGAAGCGACTCAGGCAGCAAGGCGTAAAGCACCAGCACGAAGACGCTGCCGGTGGCGACGCCAAGCACAGCCCTTCCGATGTTATAGGGCTTGTCGTATCCTCCAGCAAAATATGTGCTTATCAACCAAATAAAGATATATGCCGGTAACACGAGGGCAAAAAGTATCGTTGGATAACTGCCCACCCCTTCGTAAACGGTCATCTTACCCCAGTAATAGCTGATCACCGCCAGTCCGGCGTAACCCAATATGGCATCAAGGAAAGGAATAGCGATTTTGTGGAAGAACTGGGAGACCAGAGCGAGAAATGCCTTGAAATAGATGGCCAAATTGATGAAGAACGAGAACCAAAAAGCGCGTTTCTGTCCGAAATGCTTCTTGGCAAAGATCTCCATGGCCTTGTAAAACACCAAGACGTAGTTGACACTGGTCTTCTTCGTGCTCTCGCCCTTGTAGTGGATGATTCGGGTCTCCGGGAAATAATAGTTCTTGTAGCCTCCCTGTGTAATGCGGTACGAGAGGTCGATATCTTCGCCGTACATAAAGAAAGTCTCGTCCAACAGTCCAACCTTGTCGAGGGTCTCACGGCGCATCAGCATGAAGGCACCCGCTAAGATCTCCACCTCGTTGGTCTCCTCGTTGGAGAGATGTCCCATGTAATAATGGGCGAAACGCTTATTGTGCGGGAACAGTTTGGCAATGCCGAACATCTTGTAGAACGCAGCAGCTGGAGTAGGCAGTCCGCGCTTCGACTCTGGCAAGAAGTTGCCCTTGCCGTCCACCATCTTCACACCGAGACCTCCAGCATCAGGATGGGAATCCATAAAGGCGATGCACTTGGCAAAGGTATCGTCCTCCACCACCGTGTCGGGATTGAGCAACAATACATATTCACCCGTGGAAATCCTGATGGCTTGGTTGTTGGCGCGGCTGAAGCCCACATTCTCCTTATTGGCGATGACTTTCACCTCAGGAAACTTCTTGGCAAGCATTTTCAATGAGCCGTCCACCGAGTTGTTATCAACCACAAACACTTCTCCGTCAATGCCTTGCAACGATCTACGTACCGAATACAGGCATTGCTCCAAGAAGAACTCTACGTTATAGTTGACGATGACGATGGATAGCTTCATACCGCGAAAAAACGGGCAAAAATAGAAAATTTTCCTTCAAGTAATAATCTTATAACGTTTAATCTCCAAAAGAATTGTAATTTTGACACGATTTTTTCGTTAAAACAATATGGAAGACCAACAATTAACCCCTTTACGCTTCGGCATCATGGTCGACGACCTCTCCCTTGAGGCCTGGAAAGTGGATACGGTGAAGAAACTCATCGAAGGCGGAATGCGTCTTGAGTTGATCGTTAGGAACACCGAAGCGACTCAAAAGAAGGGGTTCTTCCATTGGTTGATGCACTACCCTATCCGCCGTGGGTTCTTCCAAATCTGGAACCATTACTGGTTCAAGCCCACCTCAAAAACGATGACCGAACTGGAACCAGCCCTGAAATCCTTGGGACTTTCGTTGACGGACATCCCCATTTTGGACTGTGAACCAACCCACAAAAAGACTTCAACCTTTATTTTAGATAAAGATATTGAATCCATTAAGAATCATCAACTTGATTTTATTTTAAGATTTGGTTTCGACATCATCAGAGGCGAAGTTTTACAAGCGGCAAAATACGGCATCTGGTCCTTCCATCACGATGACGAGATGGCCTATCGAGGCGGCCCTCCCGGATTCTGGGAATGGATGCAAGACAACCCTCGGAATGGCGTTATTCTGCAACGCCTAACCGACGTGCTCGACAAGGGCAATATCCTGAAAAAACGTTGGTATCCAACTATTTTACATTCGTACAAAGCCCACCTTGACCAACTGCTTTCGGATAGCGCCGACATGCCTTTGCAGGTGTGCCGCGAGATTCAGTTTACCGACAAGCTGAACGAGTATCAATCGGCATCGGAAGCCAAGATCAACCGCCCGCCGGTGAATATCAAGATGCTGAAATACTGGATCTTATGTGTAACAAGGCGTTTGCGTTTCCATCTTCACGATATGTTCCGTCAGGAAGACTGGAACGTGGGTTATGCGGAGGTCCCGCTGAAGGAATTCATCAAGGCGCCTGAGATCACCGAAGAGGACGTGGTATGGTTCAAGAGAAAGAAAAGATCCATCTATTTCGCTGATCCTTTTGTGATTACAACACAGAACGACACCTATATTTTCTACGAGAGTTACAACTACAAAACGGGCAAAGGCCATATCGAAGTGGTTCGGAGGTCGAAAGGCTTCAAGAAACCGAAAGTGGCATTGGAGGAGCCTTTCCATCTCTCCTATCCCTTTGTATTTGAGCACGAAGGCGAGGTGTATTGCATCCCTGAGTCGAACGAGGCAAACCGCCTGAATCTGTATCATTTCAACGAGAAAGAGCTGAAATTGGAGCAAGAATGCGTGCTGATAGAGCATATTCGGGCCATCGACCCCACTTTGATCTATCGCGATGGATGCTGGAACCTGTTCTTTACCCAGAAGGACTTCCCGAGTGTAAAACTCTATCGCTATGTAGCTGAGGATCTTAAGGGCGACTACCGTCCACATCACGCCAATCCCATCAAGGTGGATTGCGCTGATGCCCGCATGGCAGGTGCCTTCTTCGAAATGGATGGCGAACTGATCCGTCCGGCGCAACAATGCGGCCGATACTATGGCATGGCGGTCAACCTCAACCATGTGGACCAGTTTACCAACAAGGAATATGTTGAAGCACAATACGATACGATAAAACCGTTTGCACACTCGAAGTACAAGCAAGGTTTCCATACCCTGAACGGCAACGACACCATCACCGTCTTCGACGGAAAACGTTGGCGCTTTACGCTATTCGGCATGTTTCACCAGATAAGAATCAAGTTGCATAGGGACAAGACACATGTTTAAGAAAATATTGGGCACGGGCATAACAAGGGTGATGAATCTGTTGATCGGGTTCATTACGATGATGCTTGGTACCAAAGTGTTAGGTCCAGCCGAATGGGGCATTGGATTCACCGTGCTGACCGACGTGACGTTCCTGCTGATCGGTGTGGAGTTTTTGGCTGGCAGCGGACTGGTGTATTTCACCCCGAGAAAGAAACTCTCCACGTTGATGGCCGTTTCGTATGCCTGGATCGCCTTGGTCATGGCGTTTTACGTCCTGCTGTTCTTAGTCCTTTCCCACTTCCCTACTACGTTTGATCGCATCGTTCCCCGTGGTTATGAGGTGATAACGCTATTGCTGACGTTGGTTTACAGCTTCCATAATTTCAACCTGAACGTGTTTTTGGGCAAGGAAAAAGTGGGGACGTTCAACTGGATCTTCTTACTCCAGATTCTCGTCCAGGTGAGCTCGATGGTGCTGTTCATCTATGTGTTCGACATCCGCGATGCGCATGCTTTTGTCTACTCGCTATTGTGTGGTTACATCACGGCCTTCATCGTAGGCTTTGTGCTGATGATCCGCATGGTCGGGCACAACGGTTCCGATCCTTTCTTCCTGACGGCTAAGGAGATGCTGAAATATGGTTACGTCATCCAACTCTCCAATTTGGTAAGCACCTTAAACCGCCGCATGAGCATCTACCTGCTTCGTCAGCACTGCACCAAGGAATCGGTGGGTGTGTATGGCGCCGCTTCGCAGGTGGGCGAAGGCGTGAAGGTGTTTGGCATGAGCATCTCAATGGTACAGTTCTCCCGACTCAGCAACATGAACGACCAAGGAGAGATTGTAAAACTAACTATTAAATTCTTAAAAATCACTGTAATACTTACCTTGATAGCGCTGTTAGCCATCGCCTGTCTCCCGGTGAGTTTCTTCGAATGGCTGTTCACCGACGAGTTTGGTCAGGTGAAAGAGATCATCCTGCTGATGTCGCCTGGACTGCTATTCCTCTCGGCTCAAATGATCTTCTCGCATTATTTCTCCGGCACCGGCGTACCGAAATACAACCTCTACGCCTCGTTGACCGGCCTTGCCGTGACAGTCCCCTGCACCTTCATCATGATCCCCGTTTGGGGCATTGTCGGCGCAGCCATCTCATTCTCATGCACCTACACAGCCATCATGCTGTACCAATGGTTCAAATTCAAGAAGATCACTGGAGTGAACACAAGGGATTTGTTGCTGACGAAAGAAGATTGGACATGGTGTAAAGCCGAATTTTTAGCTATCTTTGCAAAAAATAAAAACTGATGGAAAACGAATATTTGGAAGAGAATCAAGATATATTCAACCAACCCGAGGAAACTCCGGCAGTAACCACAGCGTATACCGACGATGACATCATCCATCTTGAGGATATGGAGCACATCCGTCGTCGTCCCGGTATGTATATCGGAAAATTAGGCGATGGCGCCTCACAGGATGACGGTATTTACGTTTTGATTAAAGAGGTGATAGACAACTCAATAGACGAGTTTACTTCAGGCTTTGGTAAAAGGATTGAATTGACGATTGACAAAGCGGACAAGAAGGTCTCCATCCGTGATTACGGCCGTGGCATCCCGCAAGGAAAGTTGAAAGAGGCGGTGTCGCAGTTGAACACTGGAGCGAAATATGACAGCAAGGTGTTCCAAAAATCCGTGGGTTTGAACGGCGTCGGTACCAAGGCCGTCAATGCCCTTTCCTCCTATTTCAAGGTGCAGTCCATCCGTGACGGCAAGACCCGCATCGTGGAGTTCGCCCAAGGCAAGATGACTTCCGACACGGGCATCATCGATTACGAAAACGCCACCGAGACCGGCACTTTGGTTGAGTTTATCCCCGACAGTGCCTTGTTTGGCAATTACCATTACGTGGACGATTATGTGGAGAAACGCGTTTGGAACTACGCATATCTGAACCGCGGCCTCACCATGATTTACAACGACAAGCGCTATTACTCGAAGAATGGCTTGCTTGATCTGTTGCAAAACAACATGGAAGGCGAAGGTCTCTACCCCATCATCCACATCAAAGATGGTGACTTTGAGGCGGCGTTCACCCACGTCAATGGCCAGTCAAACGACTATTTCTATTCGTTTGTCAATGGCCAGCACACCACCGAGGGCGGCACCCACCAGTCGGCTTTCCGTGAGGGTTATGCTCGTGTGGTGCGTGAGTTTTTCCAAAAAGAATACGAGCCTGCCGACATCCGTCAAGGTTTAATCTGTGCTTTATGTGTGAGGATTCAAGAGCCTGTGTTTGAGGCGCAAACGAAAACTAAGCTTGGCTCCACTCACCTCGCTCCCAACAATCCTGACGGCACCAATGACAGTCCTTTCCTCAAGACCTATGTCTTCGACATCTTGAAACGTCACCTCGACAATTACCTGCATAAGAACCCCGATACCGTTGCCGTGTTGCAGGCCAAGATCCAAGCCAACGAGAAAGAACGCAAGGAGATTGCCGGTATCAAGAAAGCAGCCCGTGAGAGCGCCAAAAAGGTTAGCCTGAACAACAAGAAACTCCGCGATTGCCGCATCCATCTGAACACCAACCACGAGAAGCGTTTGGAGAGCACCATCTTCATTACCGAGGGTGACTCCGCATCGGGAAGCATCACCAAGAGCCGTGACGTGCAAACCCAGGCCGTATTCAGCCTGCGCGGCAAGCCGCTCAACTGCTTGGGGATGACCAAGAAAGTGTGTTACGAGAACGAAGAGTTCAATCTGCTTCAAGCCGCCTTGAACATCGATGAGGACATCGAGAACCTGCGCTACAACAACATTGTCATCGCCACCGATGCCGATGTGGATGGTATGCACATCCGCCTGCTGATGCTCACTTTCTTCCTCCAGTTCTATCCCGACCTCGTGCGTAACGGCCATGTCTACATCTTGCAGACGCCTTTGTTCCGTGTGCGCAACAAAAAGGAGACCTACTATTGCTACACCGACGAGGAACGCATCGCCG
>JAEEGH010003700.1_pt1 | contig 39861 bp, 34 predicted proteins | sample 9134181 | NCBI WGS metagenome assembly JAEEGH01 (sample SAMN16246544, study PRJNA631951) | gut metagenome | biome: gut microbiome; feature: rumen; material: DP-attached | host: Bos | place: Iran: Karaj | collected 2018-10 | reverse complement strand
GTAAACCTCATTCACGAGTAAAAACTTCATTGTTCCCTGCATAGCAGACCTTCCAAAAACCATGACGGATTGCCGCTTCGGCGGCAATCCGGCTTTTTATGCCGTGACTGCACACAAAAAGGATGGCTGCATCCCGGTCCGTGGCAAATGCGACGGGATCCTCCAGATACTCCGCAAGCGGCACATTTACCGCACCCTCTCGGTGTCCCGCAGCAAATTCCTCAGGCGGGCGCACATCGATGATAAGATCATATTGCGTCTTTCCGTCGTCCCGTTTCGGGATTGGTTCGTCAGCCAAATCGGTCCGAGGCACGTCAGCGGTTTCGACGCACTTATTGTCCGTGCATGCCCCCGCTGCTTCCGTCTTCATGCCGAAAACTCTTACTCTCTTTGCGGGCTCCGAAGCCCGCATCGCAATCTCTTCTGCTTCCCTCTCGGAAAGTTCTTCCCGCATCCCGAACAGGCCGCCGCGGGCAGTCATGATGCCTTTTACGTAAACCTGGGCGACATGCTCAACACAGGCGTGGCAGTCATAGATATCCCTAAGACGGAGTGCCGCTTCAATGTCAGCCTCATCCGGCTCGAGACGAATGCTTTTAAGCCACTCGTGCACCGTCTTAGCGGCATTCTGCCGCGTCATCCCGGTAAGCCTCTCCGCCAGTTCCGAAGCAGGTGCGACATTCTGACGTGTCATGCAGGCGAGCCGTCCCGCCAGTTCTTCCGAGTCGGCGTTACATTTTCCGGCCGGCTCTTTATTCATCGACCTTCACCCGAATTGTTACGTTATCGCACGGCGCAAGCTCGCTGACCGCGAAAGCTGCCATATCCGAAACAGACTCCTTACCGGTCAGAAGGTCGCAGACCGTGAAGGACTTTGCTCCCTCCCATGCCGAATAATTCGGAAGCCTGTCGCCGATGGCCTTAAGAAGCTCCGAAACCGTCACGGAATAACCGTCGTTCATCACCCGCTCACTCACGTTGATGAACGAAACCGCAATGCTTCCGTCCGCGAGCGGCTTTGCCAGAATGTCGACACGGTTGATGTCGGTCAGATATGTGCGGTCCGCCGGCTCGCCGTCTGCGAGGATGCTGGAGTACACTCTCTTCGCCTGCACGCCGAGCGGGTCCTGATTGAGCGCAATCAGCTGCTCATTCGCGATGATGTTGTAAAGCGAGTCTCCCTTCTCCACGCGGCGCAGGTCAAGCCCGAGCATCAGCGGGGCGTTCATCATGCACCACATCACCATATGCGTTCTCTGCATGGTTTCGGTAAGTCCGTTCATGCCGATCATCAGCATGTCAGGGTCGTTCCAGCCTTTGTCCAGACCGGCAAAGCCGTCCATGATGACCGCCTTGTTGTACTGCGTCGTCACGCTGGGCGTATAATCGTCTTTCCAAGCGCCCAAGCCGGGATCGCCGTCGCTGCCGACGCGGAAAGTGATATCGTTAAGAATCCGCCAGGAATCGCCCACCTTGTAGCCCCAGTTCTGCGGGTGCGTCTTGCCCCACTCGCAAATCGAATAGATGATGTCGTGGCCGGGCATCGTGCGGTTCAGTTCCTCAAGAAGCGTCGCATAAGAGCAAAGCGTATTCTCCTGGCGGCGGTGGTTCATCAGGCGAAGCACGTTCTTTCCGGCTGCCAGATCAACCGCAATGTCAACCGTCCGAAAAACGGTATTGCCGGGCGTTTCGGGAACGAAACCGTCGTACTGAACCGCCTCTTCCCCGTATCCGACCGCAACCTGAAGCCAGCTGCCCTGACCCTCCTGCTTCGCCGTCGCATAGGAAACCGTCAGCGTGTATTTTCCGGCCACCGGCGCCTCCACATTGAAGACAAGCTCACCGCTTCGGTCCCCCACGGGCGAAGCCGCAGGCCCCGTGCCGTCAAACGTTCCGAGATCGGTCACGCAGCCGTTCTGCTTCGAAGCGCGAAGCCCCGTAAGCGCCCCGTCAACAGCTGCAAAACACTTTTCAAAGCCGTTGCCCTTCACGCAGACGCTCTGAATGTTCGGCGCATAGACATACTTCGCATTTCTGCCGTCGGAAAATGTGGCGTTATCCCACAAATAATAGCAATTATCCACTTTGATGAAGTCAATCTTCCAGTCGGCGTAGGACTGCGCGTCAACCGCCTCATGCCCGCACGTGCCGACATAAGCGCCGCTACAGAGATTCGATCCGATGTCGTTATACATGCCGTACAAAAGGCCACGCTCATGCACGTAATCCGACATGGCGTTAAAGCCCGACGGAAACGTGTCCGGGTTCGGCGCAAGCTTTCCGTCCACCCGCTCCGGCAGGTAGCAGCCGTCGTCTAAAACGACGATGCGGTAGCCGAGCTTATCAAGGCCGAGCCGCACCAAAGCGTCGCACATTGCCCGCGTCAGCGCCTCGGTATTGCCGGTTCCGAAAGCATTCCAGCTGTTCCAGCCCAGGGGCGGCAGGTGTCCCTTCTTCTTGCCGCACACCGGCTTTCCGTTCCCGAAAGCATCGTACCGATACTCCGGTTTGATAGGGCGCGGCCCCTTTTCGATGATGGCATCGATTTCCTGTTTCATCTGTTCTTTAGTCATTTCAGTCTCCTTGTATTACGCATTATAAATTCAATTCCCAATCACATCGACAGAATTGCTGTCGAAACATAAAGCATCGCAATCATTGCAATGCATACCAAAAGCAGCGTTGCGAACACGAGCAGGTGCCGCTTGCGCTCGGCGTACATTGTCGCGATGAACTCGCGCACGAACGCATTAACCCAGAAATACCGCTTCGTTTTGCTGCCGATTCCCTGCAGCTTAAGTCCCATCGCCGTCCCGAGAAGACCCGCACGGAACACATGATAATTCGTCGTGGCAAATGCCATCTTTGTCTCATCTCCGCTCTTCTCCCGAATCAGCGCGGCGGAGTTTCTCAAATTCTCCTCGGTGCTGACGGAGCGGTCCTCGATCAGAATCCGGTCCTCGGAAATGCCCTGCTCGAGCAGGTAGTTCCGGATTGCCTCAGCCTCGGAGATGACCTCGTCGGAGCCTTTGCCGCCGGAGGGCACGAAGATCAGGCCCTTTCCGGTTGCTTCCTTCTGCAGCTTTGCGAACTCAATCGCGCGGTCGGCGCGGCCCTGTAACAGTTTGGTCAACGTGCCGTCTTTCCGGATCTGAGAGCCGTGAATGATGATATAATCCCGGTCAAAATCCGGGATACGCCTTGCTGCCTTTACCGTCATGATGATGGTGCCGACCAGGACGCACTCAAGGTAGGTAGCTGCTGCTCCGCCGAGGCTTTCGATGAACATTCCGATGAAACGCCCGGTGCCTGTGAAACGGTGCACGTCAATCCAGTCGGCCCGCCACTGCAGGTACCAGGAAATAAACCCGGGGGAAAGGGCCAGCAGGCTCATAAACACGCCGAGAAGGAACGCTAACATGTTCCGCCAGGTACGGCCTTCCCTCAGAATCAGTTTTATGTTGGAGCCCATTACAAGCACCGAAACAATCACCAGAATCGGGAAGGACAGAGTCCCGATGCCGCTGAACGTTTTGACCACGGAATCCACAAGTTCGTTTACCCCGTCCGGTGAGCCGATTCTTCGAATCTGTTCAAGCAGAAGCAGCGACATGAGAATAATCATGCCGCAATACAGAATGTTCTTGTACTGATAGAGATTCTGTCGGATGCTGCTGCGAAGCTTGAACGCGAAAACACTAAGCCAAAGCCCGAGGTACATGCAAAGCAGAATCTTTGCAAGAAGCATCCCCCCGCAGAAGCCGAAATAATCCATAACCGTCAAAACACCGTTTTTGTGGATGTAGATGGGAATCAGGTTGGACCGTCCGTCTTCGAGCTCGTACCGTACATACGCGCGGCCGGAACGAAGCGCCTTCATGCGGATTGTCAGATGATTCTTCTCATGCTTCGCGGAAAGGACTTCAACATATTCGGCGTCCTCCAGATCAAAGGGCACAGCTGTAACTGCCCCCGAGCCTTCCTCCCTGATACGATAGGTGCACGTCCCGCCGACCCGCAGGACATGCAGAAACGACACGGCGAGTAACACCAGCCCGAGCCCGAGCATCCAGATTGTGATATGTTTTTTAAAAACTTGTTCCAGCATACTTTTCTCAGTCATGTTATTTCCTGTAATCTGTCTCCGAGTCCTACCGCATCAGTTTTGATTCTCGCACGGGATAATCCAAAACCGGACAAATCCGGAGCGTTGTTCCTGACTTCTGAAATAAGCTCCAAGCAGCGTGCTTTTTTGATACCGCCTCTCTCTCCGACAGCCAAAAGATCAGCTTCCGTTATTCCGTTGCGTTTCCCATTCACCGAGGAGGTATGCCCCATAAAATAGGTCTCGCTGTATGTCAAATCATAGGCCGGTGCCAGTTTCCAATGCAAATCATCATAAAGCAACGAAAAGTTCTTCAAATGATCGTCATAATTATGAGAAAACACATTGAAACACATTATACGAAACAATTGTTCAACCTGAACCTTGTCTTCCTTTGTCAGCACATTAATTACACGGAAAAGCGTATCATACTCAGAAAAAGCACGCATATTCTGTTCTAATATTCCGGCAAATGTGACCGCAAAGATTTTCTGACCCCCTCGTCTGTCAAATCTCTCGGTTTTGAAATAGCCGTCACAGTAATGAGAAGGAATCAGCTGCGTTTCCGTCATCAAAATGCCCGCCCGCTTTGCGCACAGAGAGAATTCATACTCTGTTTTACCACTGTTTCTTTCATCGATTCGGGCAGGAAATTTTACAATCCACTCTCTTTCACCCTCTGTAAGGAGAATCTTAGGTCTCGTTCCGCCGCTGGAACCTCCCAGTTTATATATCAGGTCCAAGCGTTCTGCGGTTTTTGAGGAGAGTATATTCCTGCATTCTTTTGCGATTTCATCATAATCCAAATCACGCGCTGTGAAGTCCGAAGTCTTCGACGGATAATACTCCAAGGCGCCCATGCCCGCATTTCCGACGTAAGCAAGCCTGGAGAGTGTTGTCAGCGAATCGGTGTTTATCCCCTGTTTTTGCAACGATCGATAGAGCAGGAGTTCTCCCCAGCTGTCAGGAAGGCTATCCGCAAAAATGCCGAACAAACCATAGAGTCCGTCGCGAGACGACATATTCGGAACAAACACTCCTTCGCGAAGCGGAAGTGAAATCGGGCTAATGGAAAACCCTTCCCGAAGCCATGAATCACTATAGGCAAAAGCAACTAATCGGTCGGAGGTTTCCGCCAAAGTTCCAACCGCATGCCCTTTATAGTACACATCCAGAGTTCTACCTTCCATCGCGTAAAACCTCCTCTATGGAAGCGTATTGCGGCGCCGTGAACAGTTTGCGCAACTCTTCTGAAACCCCCAGTTCCATTGCAATCTTTGTAAGTGATTTCAAAGAAATATCTCCGGTTTGTTCAAACTTCTTGAGTGAACCATAGCTAACATTACAACGGACCGCCAATTCCTTTTGTGTTAACTTCTTAAACTTACGAATCCGCTTCAGTCTCTGCGCCAAAGCGACATCAATTTCTGTAGGTGTCTCCCATATAAATTCCATAATCGCAGCGCCTCCTTAAACTGCTATCATTTTAGCAAATGCATGTGAATTTGTCAATAATTGCTATTATTTTATCAATCTGCAACTTTCTGCAAACACAAAAAAGTCCGGCGGTCCGAAACCAAACTTCAGCCGCCGGGATGAATTCTTAATTAGAATACACATTATTGAGCCCGTGTTCATTTGTATTGGGGCTTAAAATCTAGTTTGGTAAGATTTTTCAAGTTCCGGGTATCAACACTTTTCAAATGATTTAATCTGCAATAAAGTTCAATTAACTCCGTCAGGTTACTCACATCAAGGCTCGTCAGCTCATTTTCTTCACAGTACAACCAACGAAGATTCGATGCCCCACTAACATTAAGACTTGTTATTTTATTCCAGCTACAATCCAGAGCTTGAAGCTTCGACAGGTTGTCGAGGTCAAGGCTTGTAAGTCCGCAGCCGCGACATGATACCCTATGAAGTTCCGACAGATTACTTAAATCGAGGTTTCCAAGCGGACAGCCACCACAATCAAGGTTATTGAGTACTTTCAGATTCTCCATCTTGAGTTCCCGCAAGCGTTTGTTGCCGGCGCAATCCAATTTCTGTAACTTTGTTAAGTTACTCACATCAAGTTCACTAATCATATTATGGCCGCAAACCAAGTCCTCTATATTGGTCAGTTTGCTCGCGTCAAATGTTTTAATCTTATTCTCGCCACAATTCAAACTGACAAGATTACTCATGGTGCTTGTATCAATGCTTGTCAATTCATTGTGGTAGCAGTTGAGGTCAGTCAGATTGGCCAGCATGCTCACATCTATGCTCGATAAAAAGTTGTAACTGACATCCAGTTTTTGAAGGTTGGGGACGCCACTCAAATCTATTGAGGGCATCATGTTGTGCGTGCACGATAATTCTTTGAGATTCGTCAACCCGCTAACATCAATCTTTCTAAACTTGTTTTCCCCACAGGTTAGTCTTTCCAGATTTGTCACTCCGCTTACATCAAGGTCAGTCAACTGGTTTTCTTCCACATCTAACTCTTTCAGGCTTACCAGTCCGTCTAAATCCAAAGATGTAAGCTGATTATGTCTGCAGGATAGCCTTTCCAGTTTTGTTAATCCGCTCAGATTGAGGCCTGTCAACTGATTCCACCCCACCTCAACCTCTCTCAGATTCGTTGCTCCACGCAAGTCGAGGCTCGTCAATTGATTGCCCCCACACTTCAGATACATAAGATCATAGAAATACCCTATTCCGTCCAATGACTGCACGGATACTCCCTCTTCTCTGAGGTCCATCTTATAAACACGATCCGTATCGTCCTGCGTAAGAATGCCGTCTTTGTTTTTATCATAAGAGTCCTTTACCAGTTTTCGAAATGCTTCATCCGGAAAATGTTCCTCATCAATCGATACGGAAAAAACCACCGGGGTCGGCGTCGGTGTGGGCGTCGAAGTTATCTCTTTTGTCGGGTTGGCCGCGTTTGTTGTATCATTTGCCACGGGATTAGCGGAAACAGTTCCCGGAGCAGAATTTCCCCCGGAGGCCCCATCAATCTTACACCCCGTCATGGCCGAGACAAGAATAGCCGCAAAAAGCACGGGTGCCACAATCTTTCTGATGGAAAATGATACGAAACACTTTTCTTTCATGGTTTCCTCCAATTCTTCCAAATTAATCCAAAAACGCGTCAAATACTTCTAATTCATCAACCCAGTCCGGGCTGTCCTTTACACCCTTCATCTGCCTGCCGCAATCCGGACAGAACCGTGTGGGCTTTGTCTTCACGGCCTTACAGCACGAGCACTCGTAAGTGTCCGCGCTGAAAAGGTTGCTGTGTTTAATCCAATACGGTGCATTCATTGTAAACTATCCTCCCGGGATGTGGTTCTTTCCGTAGCTTAAGCCCATTTATATAAGACTTTTTCGGAGTTATAACGACTGTAATCCAATCTTTTCTCGCGTTGAAGGCGTCCGATTACAATATAAGGCCTGATATTCTGATTGACCGAGAATCTCTCGATTGATTCGATGCTGTAATCTGCATTTTTAACGAAAAGATCATATGCGTCAGGGGCAATCAGCTTCGAACTTGCAAATGCGTCTGCTTCTGCTTCCATTTCCGCATCATCATTATAGTCGATGAATCTTTCAGCTTTTGTTACATCACCGTTTATAATATGCCCCAATTCATGGAACAGAGAGAACCAGAATATATCTGCATATGATTCCCTGATTGAAAGAACCATCTGATAGGTTCCGTCTTTCTTCTTTGAAATGTATCCTTGAACAGGAGCCCCTTTGAAGTTCCTTACCACCGAAAAATCAATTCCATATCCCGAAAACAAATCCGACAGCGCTCTCTGAACCGATTCTTCGGAAGAGCACATAATCGCCTTTGCCTTTGAAACAAGCTCATCTATCTCGTCAACGTTGAATTCACTTGTTACGCTTCGGCTTTCTCCGGCAATCTGGCAGAGCCTGATCCAAGCCCCCATGACATATGGGTCGGTTTTGGATTTTACAGACATTCGAATAACTCCAGCCGGAGCCAGTTCCTTCAGATTCGCAAGGTTGCTTATCTGAAGAGCTTTTCTTGCTGATATAATGGATGCATCGCCTGTTTCCCTTGCAGGCATCTTTCCTGTTTCGCGAAGATACTTTACAACCTCTTTTATGCTTTCCCGCGCACCTCTTTCTTCATCCGTAATCGTTTCCAATTCATTAACTTCCAACAACTCCGCATCATAATTAGCCTGTAAATTAATCCAGAAGGACTTAGAAACGCCCAGGGCGTATTCCAAGGCTAAAGCAAACTTTGCTGAGATATCCTTCTTGCCGGAAATGACATTGCAAACATAAGCCGGAGTCACCCCCGTTCGAGTTGCCAATTCCGCTTGTGTTATCCCTCTCTCGATAAGAATATCGTTAATTGCCTCGCCCGGATGGACAAGCAAATCAATTGATATACCAGTTCTCTTTGCCGCCATGATAATCATTCACCCCTTCCACTTCCACTTCTTCACAAAGTCTAACGGTCTCTTCTGTAGCATTTAATTCGATTATCAGCCGAACATTGGCTGATATATGCAGGGAGTAGGTAATCGCCTTATATCCGGACAACCTCTCCGGTTTTCCTAATCCTAAAGACAGAAAAACACCGAAGTTATCCGCCGCAATAAAATAATCCATAAGCTTCTTAATGGACCGTACCCACTCAAACGGCAGCTTTTGCTTCAGCCTCGCATAGTCCGTGAAGTATTTCTCCACTCTTTTATTCGCATAAGTTACTTTCAAATGAAATCACCGTGCTACAATGCAATTAACCTTTTGGTTAATTGCATTGTAGCACGGCTTATATGTGTTGTCAATCCTTTACCACCCAAGCCGGTTGCCTTCTCGTGCTTTTTGAGTTTCGGGTGTTTCTTAGCGAGGCAGTGAATCGGGTAGCCGCGTTACTTAGAGAAGCCGGCGGCGCTGTCCTTGTAGACATTGCCCTGCATACTTGAACCGATTTGATACGCCTTGCCTTTCACAAATGTAAACACACCGGTTGTGCTGTATTGTCCGCTTTCTCCAAATGCCTCCTCGTCGGAAATCCATGTTTCCCCTTTTGCAATCTTAAGGGTATATCTTCCGCACGGGAATGTCACGGTTTTGTTCTCTCCCGGTTTCATAAGAATCATGAACTGCGTGGTGCCGTCCATTCGAACCAGGCGGTAAGCCGCGGACATATTGGAAGGCGATGTCAGATACAGGGAGCTGGTTCCCGGTCCGTAAGGCTCGTCTTTGTATATTTCAAGGGGATCCAACACATTGGTCTTTCCCTGCCCGGCATTCGAAACCAGAGTCTCTACCGATATGCCTTTTTCGGAAGAACCGATTTTCTCAAGATACAGGTGCGCGTCCTTTTTGAACTCGTCGTCCATATCAGACACCAGCAGATAATCCGCCGTTACTCCGAGAACGTAACAATCATTGCTGCCTAACGGGTCATACCCGCGGTTTCTCACTAACACCGTTTCGGCGGATGTTTTCGAATCATAAAAGCATGGCGCATATTCCATACGCCGGTTCCCGTTTTGGTCCTCATATTGGAAGGCTCTCGTGTAGACATAGTATTTGCCATAAGGGACCATAATTCCTTTCAGCTGCTTCCGGCTCTGCCACCGGCTGCTAAGGTTAACAAGCTTGCCGTCGACCTGGCTGACATAAGCCATCGTATAATAGTACCCGCTTTGCGGGAAATCCCCGACGACGTCCTGTCTGCTCAGGCGGTTGATGATATACGAACGGTCACCGTCGTGAACCCAGTAAACCACGTCTTTTGGGAAAGGAAAATTGTTTCCGGTGTCAAGATTGTACTTCGCCCTCATGGCAAAGTACTCGTCATTGGTCATCCCGCTGATTTTCATCTGCGCCGCATTGAAACTGCGATAGGTTGCATCCGATTCCGCATAATAGTACAGGATTCCGTCCCGTAAGGTCAGATAGGAATAAAGGCCGCTGTCCAGTTTCTCGGCCTGCATGGAAAGCAGATCGATTCGATACAGTCCGGCTTTATCCGTGCTCGAGTGATACGAAAGATAGATGTACGACCCATCACTGACCATCAGAACCGCAGATGTCGCGTGATAGCGGTCAAGCTCCAGCGTTTCGGCGACAGCAGGAATCGGGTCGTTAACGAGTGAAGTCAGACAGATACTTCCCCTCGCAGTGTCTAAGAACTCCGTTTTCTTCATCGGCTGAGCCTGCACGGTCACAGTGTTTTTCTTCTTCGCGGGCGTCTTCTTCCCGCAAGCTGAGCAAAGCACCGCAATAAGCAGGATGCAAACGGACACAAACACATGCCTTCTCTTCATACTGCACCTCCTCTTCTGCCTCAAATAATCAGAATATTCAGGCTTTTCCGTACGCCTTGACATTTTCCAAAACTATGTTATTGTAGAATTAACATTTGGGCTGGCAGTAATGTCAAGGTCCAACCATCGGCGGGGAGACTCCCCGCTATTTTTTTATCCTACAGCCGGTAATATTTCGAATACTTCTCCGTAAAGTACCGTAGCAGCGGCTCGGCGGTGGCTTCGCGGCCGCAGACGGCCTGAAGGACTTCCTTCGGGAGACGGCGGCTGCCGTACCAGTGGATGTTCTTATTGAGCCACTCGCGAATGTCCCCGATCTTGCCTACGGCAAGCAGGTCATCGACCGGGCCGAGGTCAGCCTCGATCTTATCAAGGAACATGCCGTCATAGATGCTACCGAGCAGGTACGTCGGGAAATAACCGAAGCTTCCATCGCTCCAGTGCATATCCTGCAGGATGCCTTCCGCGTCGTTCGCGGGCACGATTCCGAGATATTCCTTCATCAGGCGGTTCCACAGGGCAGGCAGCTCGGAAACCGGTACATTGTCACGGAATATGGCCTTTTCCACTTCATAACGGAGGATGACATGAAGACAGTAGGTCACCTCGTCGGCGGCGGTACGGATAAAGCTGGCGCGCACGTGGTTGATCTCCGCGGCAAATTCCTCAAGGCTCACGTCCGCAAGCTCAGGCTGCAGCTTCTGAATATCCGCGTAAATCGGCTTCCAGAAGTTGATGTTGCGACCGAGAATGTTCTCAAAGAAGCGGGACTGGCTCTCGTGGATGCCGAGATACTCGCACCCGCCGGCAGCCGTGTTGTTGAACTTCGGATTGACATTCTGCTCAAAGATGGCGTGGCCGCCCTCGTGAATCGCCGAGAACATCGGGTCGATCACATTGTCCTCGCGAAAATGGTTCGTCACCCGGACGTCGCTCGAGCACACGTCAAGGGTAAACGGATGCTCCGACTCTGCGGTGGTGCCCCTCGTGAAGTCAAATCCGATATACTTCAAAAGGTACTTCTCAACCTTCTTCTCGGCTTCCGTATCGAACTTTCTGTTAAACTTCGAATCATCCGGCTGCGGGGCCGCAAGAATCTTCTTCACAAGCGGAACAAGACCGTCGCGAAGCTCTGTGAAGATGCGGTCAATCGTGGCGGAATCCATGCCTTTTTCATATTCGTCAAGGAGGGCGTCGTAGATTTCCACGCCCGGATGGGTGTAGGACTTAATCTCTTTCGTGATGGCAATCTGCTTTTCGAGATGCGGCGCAAAAAGGTGAAAATCCGACGCCTTCTTCGCTTCCTCCCAGGCCCGTTCCGACTCGGCGGAGATTGCTACTTTTCTACGGAATACTTCTTCGGGAATCCGGCGGCTCCGCTCCTGTTTCTCGCGCATTGTCTTCACGATGAACTGCCAGTCGTCATCCAGCTGATCCCATTCGCCGGGCTCGGAAAGCCCCTTCAGAATATCGTACAGCTCGTCCGAATTCTCAAGGCGGAATGCCTCGGTCTCGACGTAATCCATCGCCGCCGCGTGAGCGTCAAATCCGCCCTCCGGCATGATGGTGCGCATGTCCCAGTAAAGCAGCTCCCCCAGTGTTTCAAACTGCGCGAGCCGCTCGTTAATGTCTTTTAATTTGTCCAGTAATTCGCTCATAATATCCGTTCTCGATTTCCTTTCTGATCATAGCATCTATATCAATCATAAAACCTCCAGCCGCAGCAATTCCATAATCATATCTGATTTGGGGACTGCAACCGCATAATCCTGGACCGCACGGATATCCAGGTCATGGACAATTTCACGGTAATTCAGAAGCACTTCTTTGTAATAATCAAACGGAAGTTTGTTCTTATTCCGCAAAAGCTCGACCAGCATACGTTCCTTGCTATATATATTTACTATTCCTCCGTCACGTGAATATGTGGTAACCCCGAGATAAAGCAAGTCATTGCGTTCAAATATCTGTTTTACGCGCTTATCCGGGATTTTGGCCGCATCACGGTCTGTCGCGAGATAATGCTTCTCAGGAATAACATCCGTAAGATTGTAATAGTAGAAAGCGCTGTTCAGCGTAAGTACCGCTTTCGGGTATTTTCGCGCGATAACCACCTCCTCGGAAACACGTTTCCGGTCCGAGTATATTCCTTTATCAAGTTGGAACAAAGATCCGTTTTCGACTGCCTTCTTAACAAGATACTTTGTTCCAAACTTGTTTATGCATTCATCATAAGTATACAGCACTCACTAAACCTCCGCATTTTTTCTTTTTTTGCGTATGTTTAGTTAAATGATAGCATATCGAATCGCAAAACGCAATAGGTTTCTTATGTGCCGGACTTCTTCTCCTACCACCCGAACTTCTTGCACAGATCAAGAAACGTCAGCACCAAGAAGATGGCGATGATAAGAACGACAAGGCCGGTGGCTTTCTCGTGCTTCTTCAGCTTCGGGTGTTTCTTTGCGAGGCAGTGAATCGGGTAGCCAACAATGAAAAGTGTGAGTACCGTCAGTGGCGGCGTAAACACGCCGATCATAAAACTGCGGAGCGATTTTTCTATAACCAACCATCGCGTAATACCCCAGATCAGGCTGAAACCGATAACGACTACGACAACCTCCAAAGGTTTTACCCGCAGTCCTCCCTCGGCGTCCGAAAGGCCGTAATAATCCATGAATACCGATTTCTGATAACCGGCAATGTCCTTCGCGATATCCATGAAGCGGCTGCCGCGTGCCTCTTCGCGTCCCACCTCTTCAAAGTAGTATTCGCCGTCCAGCGTTTCGATGTCCGGCTGCGCCTTAAGGATGTTTTTACTCATCTCGATGGCGCCGTTCAGTTCGGCAAGCTGCTCCTCAAGCTTTGCCACATTGGCCGTCAGCGCATCCGTAAGCGGAAGCGAACCGTCCAGAATGTCTTCAATGTCGGAAACCGCCAGGCCGAGCTTGCGGAACAAAACCACTTTCTTGAGCGTTGCTACGTCCTGCTCGCTGTACTCACGGTACCCGTTCTCCTCACGCTTCGGATTGATCAGCCGTTCCTTCTCATAAAACCGGATGGATGCTCTCGGAATCCCGAGCTTTTCTTCAACTTCTTTAATTGTCATTTTGTGTGCCTCCTTTGATCGTTTACGCGGGCTTTTCGTGCCCTTCTGAGCCCACCGTAAACTATCAACAAGGTTTACAGTCAAGTATTATTTTCAAAAAAATGCAGCTTCTTTATGGCAAATGTGACGTTCCCCCGCCGTGAAGCAGCTTCACACCTCCTCCAACAATCTCCTAAGCATCTGCTCGCGGCTCTCCACGAACAGTTTTGTCACCTGGTAGCTGTCCGTATCCTCATAAGCGACCGGGTGGATTGGGCCGCCGTCAAAGCTCAGAATCCGCGCGTCCGGAATTCCGAGAAGAATCGGCGAATGCGTCGCGATGATGAACTGCCCACCGGCCTTCACGCTCTTCACGATTTCAAGTAAAAGCGTCAGCTGCCGCTGCGGAGACAGGGCCGCCTCGGGCTCGTCGAGAAGGTACAGCCCGCGCCCGCGGAAATTCGATTGCGCCAGCGCCAGAAAGCTCTCGCCGTGCGACCTTTGATGGTAATACTGCGGATTCCCGCCGATTTCATGGCTGTACCGGTCCTCCGCCGTCGCAACGTTATAGAAGCTCTCCGCCCGCAGAAAATACCCCCACGCCTTGCCGGCGCCCTTCACAAGCGTCATCGCGTCGCAAAGCTCGGAGTGCGAATCATACGTCGAGAACCGGTAATTTCTCGTCCCGCCCTCCGGGTTGAAGCCGTAGCAGACTGCAATTGCCTCCAGGAGCGTAGACTTCCCGCTGCCATTTTCCCCGACGAAAAATGTGACGCCGCCGTCAAATTCAAGCTCCGTGAGCTCCGCAATCGCAGGAATGTCCCGCAGGTAGCTGTCCCCGTCAATCCGGTCCCAGTCGATCCGGAGGGAGCGCAGCAAAAGGTTTTGATTCAATGTATCCGACATGTTGCACCTCTTCAGTGTCCCGGTTCTAATATCCTAAAAGCGAAACCGGGAAAACAAACGCCTTATCATTCAAAACCCGGATTTTTTCGGCGTTATCGATTACCATGCCCTGCCTGATCGGCATATTATACTTCTCTAAAACATTGAAGTTTTTCGTTGGTTTACTCGGAGCAATTCCCTTTTTGATTTCTATGGGATACAATGCTCCATCCTTGACCAGAAGAATATCTACTTCTTTTTTGTCAATATCTCTGTAGTAATAAATATACTGATTCGGTGCCACTCCGTGATTGTAGAAACTCTTAATGATTTCACTGACCACATATGTTTCAAAGAAAGCACCGCTCATCGCACAATCCATCAGCATGCGGGCGTCCGGCCACTTACAGAGATACGCGCAAAGACCGGTATCCATAAAGTACAGCTTTGGTGCCTTTATGATACGTTTGGAAGCATTAGCCATATATGGCTCAAGCAGGTATATGATTCCCGACGTTTGCAATATCGACATCCAGCGTTTACATGTTTCAACATTTATGCCTACAGAATTAGCAATGTCACTGTATACAACTTCCTGCGCTGTTCTAAGCGCCAAAAGAGAGATAAACCTGCGGAATTGCATTTCCCCGGATGCATTGATCAGCTTTCTTACATCTTTTTCGATATAGGTATCTATATAAGCCTTATAGTATATTTCACGCTTAGATTCCCCGGTACATACATCCGGCATGCCTCCCTGGAAAATGTCATGAAAAACCGCTTGCCCCGTTCTGTAGAAATTCTTATAATCCCGCTGCTTTTTCAGCAGCTCAGACAGGTCCACATCAAACAGCGATCCGCTTATACCCCGCTTCTCGACCTGTGTAAGTCCGGACATGTTGACGACAGCGGTTCTCCCCGCAAGAGACTCCGATATTCCTTCCTGCAGTTCAAACTGGTTTGATCCCGTCAGCACAAACATCAGTCTTCTCGGCTCATTATTCTTCATCCAGGCGAGTCTCTGTTCATCAACTATTATTTTAATCTCACTCAGCAATCCGATTGCCTTTTGTACTTCATCAATGATCAGCGGCCAGGGATGTGATTCGAAAAAAGCCCTTGGATTTGATAAGGCCAGGTCCAACTCTTCTGCATCGTCAAGCGTCACCGTTTCAAATGCATCTCCAAAAAGACGATTCACGGTAGTAGACTTGCCCACCTGACGGCTCCCGTATATGGTTATGACTTGAAAAGACTCCGCTGCATCAAGTAAAACTCTTTCAATGTCTCTGTTAATATACATACCGGTTTTCCCCCTTTCCGGGTTTATGATATCACATTTTTGCGATTAAATCAATACTCGACTATGGTTTTAATCGCATTTCGCCGCCACGAAATTTTTTTCTTTCCTGCACGAAAAGGGGTATGCTAAAACGTATTACAAGTGAAGGGAGGTGTATGCAAGAAAAGACTGCTTTCGGAAAAAACCAAGCGAGTTTCCCGCTACTTTCGGAAAAAACCAAGCGAGTTTCCCGCTACTTTCGGAAAAAACCAAGCGAGTTTCCCCCCGCTCCGAAATATTTTTTGTTTTCCTGCACGAAAAGCAAAGCAAAAGGGCCGGCCCCATTGGGACCGACCCTGATTAGGCTTTTACTCCTCATCTTTCTTCAGATACTCTCTTGCGGCAAATCTGAAGAATTCCCCTTTATTCTTGCAGTTCTTCAAAAACTCCAGAAGATCCGCGTCCCGACCCTCCGACAGTTCAACCTTAACAACCTTCGTCCTCGCGGGCGCTGTCTTGTTTCTGACCCCTTTGGTCTTCTTATCATCTTCACTTAATGCCGCCGCAATAGCCGGTATTACAATTAAAAAGAACCACCACATAATAATGCCCTCCCCTTACATTTTTCACAAGCAAATCAATACCCTTTACGACATTAATACTGCGGGTTATAAGAGAATGTGCTAAGTTTCTTTTGTTTACTGGTGTCGATACCTTTCAAACGGTTCCCATTACAGTATAGCATTTCTAACTCCGTTAAATCGCGTATGTCGAGCTTCGTCAGTTTGTTTTTTTCGCACTTTAAGTAGCTTATTTTCTTCGAACCACTGACATTTAGATTCGTTAATTCATTTTCACTGCAATCTAACGAACAAAGCTTCGGCAAATTGCTCACATCGAGGTCTGTCAGTTGATTATTCCTACAATCCAAAATACGAAGCTTTGATAATCCGTTGACATTGAGGCTTGTCAAATTATTGTTTTTACAGGCTAAATCCTCCAGTTTGGACAAATTACTTACATCAAGACTTGCCAATCCGCAACCCGAACAATAAAGCGTCTGAAGCTCAGTTAAATTACTCACATCCAAATAATCCAAGAAGGCCCCACTACAATTAAAAACAGTAAGTTTGTTTATATCCCCTATGTTTATAACTTTCAAACGCTTGTTTCCACTACAATTCAACTCGTTCAAATTGGATAAATCACTCACATCAAGTGAAGATATCAGATTACTACCACAATATAGTGTTTCCAGGTTTGTCAATCCACTTACATCAAGCGTCGTCATCTTATTGTCTGCACAGTCTAATACAGAAAGTTGCGTCAATCCGTGCAACTCAAGGCTTGTCAGTTCGTTTGATTTGCAGTTGAGCTCTGTCAGATTGACCAACATACTCACATCGATACCGGATAAATAGTTATCACTGCAGTCCAATTTCTGAAGGTTAGGGATACAACTCACATCCAAAGATAGCAATTTGCTATTTGTATATTTCAGTTCTTTAAGCTTTGGCAAGTTGCTTAAATCAACCTGTTTATACTTATTTCCGCCACAGGATAGTTTCTCCAAATCCGGCAATCCGCTTAGGTCAAGATTGGTCAGCTGATTGCCCTCAACATCCAATTCCTTCAGTTTTGGTAATCCGGATAAATCAATAGATGTTAGTTGATTGTACGCACAAGATAACTTCTGTAGGTTAGGTAAACCGATCAAATCAAGGCTTGTTAATAGATTGCCGTTGACATTCAACTCTTGTAAGTTTGGCAAACCGCTTATCTTGATGCTTTTGATATGATTACCACTCAAATTTATCGTTTGCAGGTTTGTCAGTTTACTTAAATCAACATCTTCAATCTGATTATAATGGCAAGTCAAAACCTTTAGGTCGTAGAAATACTCAATCCCTTTCAGGGATTTCATGTCATAATAGTACTCCGGGAAATTAACTGTAACCTCAAGCCGTACATCATGTTCAGTGAGAATGCCGTTTCTATCGATATCATGATTGCGCTCCACCCAATTACGAAACATTTCATCCGGAAAATTCTCTTCATCGATTGGCACGGAAAATGGGACAGGGGTTGGAGTTACTGTCGGTGTCGCCGTAATTGCATCGGTCGGAGTGGGGCTCTCTGCGTCACTTGTCACCTGATTGGTGGGACCATTCTCGGGAGTGCCGGTTTGCTGATGTGATTTGGGGATGTTGCAACCCGAAAAAAACACGACAAGAATACACACTACAAGCAACAGCGCTACACTTTTGTTTTTCTTAATGAATTCAAAACACTGTCCCTTCATGATTCCCTCCTATCGTAGAAATCCTCCAACATGTCACTATATTTCGGAAAAATCCGAGCAAGTTTTGCCTACTCCGTCTCCTTTACCACGATCCTGTCATATGTGAGATCCAGAACGCTTAATTGCGTGCCGGTCCGGTCGGATGCCGTAGTTCTCATTACGTCGCCGTGGATATCGTACTCGAATTTCGTCGTAGCCCCGTGCAGGTCGGAGATGGACTCCAAAAGCCCGTCGCCGTAGTATTTGAACGAGAAGATCAGATAATCGACGAGACCCTGATCCGGCATGTTGGCCACAATCTTCTCAAGACGCCCATTCGTGTCAAATACGAAGTCAATCGGATAGATGCTTTCATCAAACGTCTGATCGAGGCCGACTGACATCACCCGGACTTCCTGGTAGCTTTCCGGCATCGGAATGATCCAGTATTTCACCATCTGGACTTTGTCACCGTCATAGGATTTCCGAATGTGCATCGTGCCATTTGCCTCGTAAATCCATTCCTCCGACAGCAGCGTCTGTCCCCATCTCGACTTCGTTATCTTCTTCGAGTTATCCGTGTATTCGAACCGATAGGTATCCGACGTAGCCACGCCGTTCTGGTTGTTGCTATCCAAAAGATTGATGATGGAATACTCCTTTAAGCGTCCCTCGCCGTCATAGGCATAGTTTGCCCCGATAATCAGCATCAGACCGTCTTCCGTCCCGTCAGGCCCGGCCCAAGTCTTGGTCTGATAGAGCTGTCCTGCCTCGTTGTAATCATACTCCTGCTTGATGTATATGCCGTTATTATTCACGTAGCCGACCGAATCCCAATATCCCCGCTCATCAAGCTTCAGCACATAATCGTCCCCCGGAACGTCAAAGACCTCTCCCGGAAGGGGCTCGTCCTTATCCCGATAGAACCTGGTCGTCTTCATGCCGTTTTGCGTCTCAACTTCCCGGACGCCGCCTAATTCATAATAGGTATTCCTGGTCAGGCCGTCGCTGCGGTCAAAATACGTCAGCTGACCGTATTCGTTATGACTGTAGTGTTCGACGACGGTTCCGGTTTGATCCTTGATCTCATAAACAGACAGAAAAGACTTCGTGCCGGCCGGCTCCGTGGGCGTCGGCATAGCGGTTCCGGTCATCGGAATCGTGACCTTCGGCTCCTCTGTAGCACCGGTGTCGGTGTTCTTCTTCGCATTCTTTTTGGACGACAGGACTCCGAGGACCGTCGTCACCACTCCCGCAAGAATCAGTACCGCCGCAACAACAGCAATCACGCGGCTCCGCGTAAGGCCCTTTCGGGGCTTTGCTTCAGCAGGAATGGTCTCCGGCGTCGTCTCCGGCACGCTTTCGGTTTCGGTCTCAACTGCCTCGGTCACCGTATCAGCGGTCTTCTCGATTTCATCGTCGATCGTCTCAGATTCGTTTCGGTTGTTCTCGTCCATATGTTCCTCCCTCATGATTTCCGGAAGCTTTAGCCCCCAATCGTGACTTCAGCCCGTTCGTCTCGCATGTTTCATTTCCTCCACCAGAATCAGGTCCGCCGGCAGCCAGCTCACCTCATCAAGCTCCGCCTCGGAAAGCCAGCGCGCTTCCGCGGCCTCCTTAAGCTTAAGCTGCCCCGCCGTCACCTCGGCATAAAAGCAGTCCATTGACAGATGGAATTTCTCATAATCATACTCTACGGTCTTAATCAGCTCGCCGACCTTAACCGTCGCGGTCAGCTCCTCCCTGATCTCACGCTTCAGAGCCTCCTTCGGAGTCTCGCCGGCCTCAATCTTGCCGCCCGGAAACTCCCACCAGCCCTTATACTCACCATACCCGCGCGCCGTCGCAAAGACCCTTCCCGGGTGCTCCTTCGGGTCACGGATGACTGCTGCCACGACTCTGACATACTTCCGAATCGTCCCGTCCGTGGCAAATGTGACCTTCTTCCCTTCCTTAAGCCCCTGCTCCGCAAGAACCCTCTCGGGCACTTCCACGTACCGCACGTCGTCGCTCGGCTCCTCCCGCAACTTCAACAAGGCCGCGGGTTCCGCACGATGCGTCTCCTCGCAGCCATAATCGGGTTCGGTGATTTGTAGGATGGTGTAGGTGGACATAATCTTTCACTCGGGTCTTAACTTGTGTGGTAAAGAATCGGGGATGATTGGGCATTCGCACGATGGCCCTTTAGCTCAGTTGTCTCAAGTCTATACGAATCTTCGCCGTGAATTAGCAATCATTCTTTCATTGTCAATTCCAGACATATAGTATTTTTGTTCAATTCCATCAATAAGTTGTGTAAGCGCCGTATTATTCTCTACATAGTATTCACCATTGCGTAGCAAATTCGGTCTATACATCGATATGTACTGTTTAGTCTCTTCATCGTTGAGTTTTCCAGCCAAATCCTTTATTCTTGTAAGTCTGCTCCTATTCCGCACGCCAATCTTTGATATTTCAAACCCATTCTCAAAGTGAATATTGCTTACGCGAACAAACTCTCCAATTTCATTGTCTGTGGCCTCGTGAATAATGTTCCAGAAACCTCCAAATATCCTAGCGATTCTTTTCTCATCGCGAAAGAATAAACAGTCTGTATTCTTATCATAAACAGCATCAGGAATATCATTAATAGTAATAACTGAATAGTTTTCATAAAGAGTATACTGTTCATCTAGCCATAGTAGTTTTTTCTTTTGCATTGATTTAGATGAATTCAATTGAAAAAATACCTGTTCCCCTTTCTTTGCAATCAACAGATCAACTTTTTCATCTCTTTCGATTTCATCATATTCAGTTGTCCAAGACAAATCCAGGAGACTGCTTTCAACATAATCGCTACCCTTAAAATCCGGATAGTAAAACCACAAGCCCTCACCGATTTCATTCTCTTGATCGTACAAAACCGGTTCACCAAACTCGATCGTCTCATATATTTCGCTGTCTATTCTTCGAACTCTACGAAGATTCCTTTCGGCCTCAGTGAGCACTCTTGCAAAAATCTCTGTCATAACTATCCTTTCCTTTTCTCAATGTATGCAGCATTATGTATTTGAATGTATTTTTTGTTTTTTTCTAAATCGCCTATGTTTCTTAATACTTTACCTTTAAGTATAAGTAATACAGTTGTTCCGCTTTGTGTCTCTGTACGATAAAAATGATAGCCATACAACAAGAGAATAGGATTGAAATAACATGCTTGTGTAAGGCAAGAAAAAAGCAGAATAACTATATAAATCCATATACACGTGTATAAGTTTGGAATACTTAATGCCACAAAGAAATACCCTAAATATGCCGGAAGTAACTCCATGTCAACATTTCTAATACTTGAAACGTTTGGATTATCTGCCTCGTCATCCTTCCTTCCCTTATCAAGAAAAAAAACGGCTATTCCGGAAAGCATGACTGGAAAAAGAACCCACAAAACTGAGGAGATAATATCGATGATATCATAGAAATACCTGGTCTTTATCCAATAAATCGAAAGCAGCCACCCGGTGGCTGAAATTGATAATAATAGTCGTCCACTCCAAAAATATATACTCTTTTTTACATCCTTGTTCATACAATACTTCTCCAAATCTGTTCATACAAGCAATATCTTTTACTTCTACGTCTTCTTCATTTCATCTAAATACTTCTGTAACCTCAGTCGCATGTGTCTTTCCGGATTCGCGAATTCATTAAAGCCATATTGCTTTAGGTTCTCCAACTGGCTCTTTTCAGCGAAAATCGGCTCTTTAAACCGTTCCCAGCTTTCTACATAAAAAGTCCGCCTGATAACGCGCTTTTCTAAATCACCCGATAAAACTCCGGTATGGTCACTGATGCTCCCTGAAACTCGTCCATAATAGCGGATTTGTTTATCCTTTTCGCACCATAAAACAATGTAATGCTTTTCGCCGCCAGTATAATTGTCTATATGATACTTTACATCATTAAGGACCTTTTCCAATTCAATCAGATCTACTACCCGTCCGATGAGTACTTCGCTCTTCTTCCAATTATGTTCCTTAAGCAACTCGTCAATACCGGCTGGCATGGAGGCACGCTCGTATGCTGTTTCGGGCCTCTCGGAAATTAGCGCATTCAAAGTTTCCGTAACCAATTTCGTCGCACTCGGAAGGAATGGCAATCCACCGATATTTACACGGTCAATGCTTTTGTAAAACGCGTGTTCCATATACTTTTCTTCTTCGAACGGATAAGGAAACAAGATATAAGCTCCGAACATCGTTTTTTCAAACGTAAACCGCGATTCCGCGTTTTCACAGACGATAGCGTCCCTATATCGATGCATTGTATTAATGTCATCTGTTTTAGGCCCTGGGTTCTCCGGAGTACTGTATTTGTCGTTCGTTTCAATTCGATACTTTGCGTCAAACACATATCTATACTTCGTCTTCGAACCTTTCTTTGTCAAAGAAAGAACGTTATCCGGTCTTTGGTCGACAGTTTGTGTTGCAGACTCAGTAGGATTATATGATAACTCGATTATTTCTCCTGTCTTTTCATCCGAAAACACTACCATGGATTGTTTTCCCCGAGCCAGATCCACCGTTACTCCTTTTCGGTCAACCTTAATAACGTCCGGGGATTTCAATTGATACTTTTGATCCTTTAGGATTTCATACAATTTTATAAAGCACCAATACTCATATAATACTGCCGTTTCGCGCTCTGACATTTCAAATAAATCTCCGCCAACAGAAATGCCATTCAATAGCATCAAGTAGTATTTATATAGTTCCCGATACCCCGGAGCCATTTCGAACACCAGTGACATACTCTTCATCGCCTGATAATCCGAGACCTCTCTCAGAAAAGTAGTATTGAGAATCCGACTCAGCTCATTTATTATTCGACCGGTATTATTCGTTATTTCCACTTTTTCTTTGTCCGGACAGGCGCGCATACTTCTCGCCGCAAAATCTTTTGTCTTTCTGATAATCTGATTCAGCATAAATTTAACCAGCTGATTTTCTGTGGTATCATAGGTCACAATCTTCCTTGATGATAGCACTTTCTCTGCAAAAACTTTGCGTTTTTCAAGTCGCACTGATTCTGCATGCTGCATCATCCACTTTTCTGTTTTCCTGTCAACTCTTTTTGCTTTGTACGAAGGAACCACTTCATGCATGGTTATCAATTTATGATGAGGCGAAGAAAGGATACGTCTTACTGCGTCCAGAAAAGGATCATATATGGTTTTCAGCACCGCATAGAATACGGCAGGCGTTTCGCATTTTTCATGGCTTGGATTAAACTCATGATAGGTTTTCTTCATAAAATCCAAAACACAATCGCTGACCATCCGATCAATATCCTGCATGATGGCCTGATAATCCTTCTTGTATGAAATCTTGGACGGATACACTTCAATGCGAAGCGAGAGAAGCAAAGAATGCTCATTATAGACACGTAATGTATAAAACCCAACATTGTTTTCAAAGTTGATAATTCCCTCCAGATGTGTCGCATCATCCTCGTATTCGGCCGTAATTCTACCATAGATTTCGCTACTAGAGCCGCCTACATGGAGTGATTCATTCTTTTTCGAACGAATCAATATCACATAATCCGTCTGTTCAAAGAACATGGGCTTCACCGGAATACGAAACACTTTCCACCCATCTTCTTCAGACGAGCAGTCTATCGAATCTTCTCCAGAAATGCTGATCTTTTCTATATGGCCGCCATCGATATAAATTTCTGATTCCTTCTCGTCTTTTGAAACCAAAGGTGCAACAGAAATACCCCTGTCTTTAATAACAAGGGTGATTTCTCCTGTCTCAATTGTCACCAGTTTTCTAGATCCAGTAGGAAGTGAAGCCATCCTCCTCATACCTCGTCATCATGTAGGCTATCTTCTTCGCACTTTGGGGATACTTTTTCGCATTAGCCGCCTTAGAGCGCATTTCTTCCCCAATTTTTTTGCTCTCACTCTCAATCGAATTATCATCGCCCATACAGTGCTTAAACAATTCTACAAGCAGTTCTTTTACTGCAGCAGAACTTCCCTGAATCCTGGGGAGTATTTTTTGCATAATTTCAAAGTCGAACGCTTCGTTATGGTCCAAAAGATTTGCCTCATCATTGTTCAGCATATAAAAAACTATTTCGTCTCGGACACGATAGCCAACATGAGCATTAGCTTTTTCAAGTATTCCGTTGATTTCTTGCAATTCTGAACATATTTTCGAAACCAGTTCCTGCTGCTCTTTTCTTACGTCTTTCTTTAACACAAGATACTTTGACTTAAGAAAATCATTATTTACAGGGAATGGGACGGCCTCCTTCTCTCCCGAAAAGTCAGGAATCAAATCAACTTTGGAAAACTCAATCGTGTTGGCACGATCCAATACTTTCTTGCTAAACGGAAATGTGGTCTCATCCATGTTGACGGTTCCAATGAGATACAGGTTATCCGGAAGGATCAATTCTCCGTATTTTTCCCTGGCGACATCATCTTGGTTAATTGCCCCTGTTACTATCCTATCCTCATCCCATTCTCTGGTCTCAATAATCGAAAGGATTTCGCTAAAATAATACTCCACTCGAGCCAGGTTCATTTCGTCCAAACACAGAAAATACGGGGTGTTCGAGTCTTGCATCGCTTCTTTGACATAATCCGACACATCGCAAGAAACAAATTCTCCCTGCAGATTTGTATGCCCGAAAAGGTCCGAGGAGTCTGACCAATCCGGGCGTACCGGAACCAGTTTATACTTTGCCCCAATAGATTCGGCAAACAGTTTTACCAGTTTTGTCTTTCCGGTACCCGATGTGCCTGCGAGGATGACAAAAGGCTTCGTTTTTAGACACAAATAGAAGTTTATCAAGTCAACATTGGTATAAAACAATCCCTTGCCTTCGATATACTCTGAAATGTGTTGTAACGTTTGTTTCTCCAAATTTTCACCCAATCCTGTCGCTCCCTCACATGCTGCACTAGCCTGCAAACCATATTTCTCCCTGATTAAACCCAAAGAATCCATTAGGTCTTTTCGAGATTTCATTTGTGCAAATTTCATTGCTCCCTCATATGCCCGGGCCCCTTTTTCCAGACCAAAATCTATACAGATATGCTCCACATAATATACAAGCAACGCTGTATTCTGATTCCACGTGGACCCGTTTCCGCTTACAAGATTTTTAACCAGCCCTATGTAGAACTCAGCCGAGGACTTTGCTATAGAATCCCCATGAGAATTAAGAACCTTGCTTGTTGCACTATTTAAAGACATTTTTCCAATATAGACATTTTTCCCCAGCTCATATAGGATCTCTATTAATTCTTGCGTCATTTTTGCCATAATCAGAATAAGGAAACTTCTCTCAAAAAAACTACATCACGATAGTCTCCGTTTCTCCTTTACAGTATCTTTTTTATTTTGGGCTTTTCCCACTGTTGGAATATAGCAAACCCTTCCTTTTTCTCTGTCTATTACCATAACGTGAGTTAGCTCTCTTGCAAGAACGTATCGGCTATATCGTCCTCTATTTTTCAAGCAAATCTTTCCCTCATCCATCAACTTTTTCAATAATCTCTGGGCATGATTTTTTGAAACACATAAATTTCTCATTACATCTTGTTTACTAATCCCATCTGAGAGGTGAATTAATCTGAGCAAGATTTCTTCTTCATGCTGCCGCAGAAATTCCAGTCTTTCATAAATATAATCAGCAAGAGTTTCTATAACAGGTATTGAAACCGAATTTCCGAACTGCTTATACTTCTGGTATTCAGTAGTCCCTTCCGGAAAAGAAAAGCCTTCTCGACCTGTCTCGGAATCAACGAAGCCATAACCAATAAAACCTTGAAGCCTTCCCCATTCCGTTGGTGTCATCATACGTACATTCTTATCATTCAGCCCGTCTTTTTTTCTCAAACGTTTTTCATCCTCAATTGTATGTGGAGGCATAGGTTGTACCAATAAGTTCCGTTCTTTACCGGATCCTCCTGTAGCAAGAAGCGTATTTGAATACTCTCTAAATCTATTGCCCTCATTAAGAATACAGTAACTATACCCGTTTCCTTTTGCTTTTTCTCGAGCAGCATGTTCTTCAAGTGTTTTCAAGTATTTTCGGGACATATAGTAGTGAAGATCAACCACCGGCTCAATCAATTCAACTAACTGATGATTAAGCAATGGATTCGCGTTCATCCTCGTATTCAATTTTCTCGGCAAAGCATCAAATTCAGGTTCACCTACCAAAGCACCGTATAATCGCGCATCAAAGGCAACGAAGAAAGCTCTCGGCCGATTCTGTGGAAGTCCAAAGTCTTTCGTATTTCTCACAAAAGAGTCCGCGTCATATACCAAGTGACTGCCTTCTGTGGTTACACCGACTACCTTATAGTGTAAAGAATATATCAGTTTTTCCAAAATAATGCGAATTGTTTTCCCGTCGTCATGAGAAACAATATTCCTTACATTCTCTAAAAGCACTACCTTAGGTCTTGTTCTCCGTATAATCTCTTCTATATGGAAAAAAACCGTGCCTTTGGTTGGATCGTTAAAACCTTCTTTATTCCCTTGACTGCTAAATGGCTGACATGGGAAACCTGCCAACAAGACATCATACTCTGTCTCTGATACAATATTCTTAAACTCAGAGGACGTCAGGTCAGCTCTTGGGTCATCGCCGAACAAGTGTTGATAAGTCCTTGCTGCAGATTCATCTATTTCTGCCGACAAGACATTCGTAAAGTGTCCCGTCCGTTCAAATCCTCTACGAATGCCTCCTATCCCCGCACAAAGATCAATCGTCTTATACATCATAAAAGATTATTATCCTCCACTATTCTCTCGAATGGCATGTTACTAAGATTGACTACATACGATTCGATTCTAATACCCTCTGGTTCTATACCATCAATAAAAGACTTCTCACTTAGGTGCGGGAATGCTTCATTAACCTCATATCTGTATACATCCCACAGAATAAACTTCTTATCTCTAGAACTCTTTCCAGGCTCGAAGCCTTTTTTCGCCAGCAATCTTTCTATCTCTTCAGTCTGATAACCATCTCGAAAGAGTTTGTTTACAATATCATTAATGGATTCTCCCGTGGTGGTCGACATCTCAAAGACACAGTAAAACAGAAATAGTTTCTTGTTCTCTGGTGGTACCAATTGTTTCATTCCGTGGACAGTAATTTCTTTTTTGGTCCTATTAAGTGTAGATTTAACTTCTACCATCATTTCATCCAGTTCCAAATCAGAAGAGCTCCCCATAGGACCGTTCCAGGAAACACTCAGACCTTGACGAATATAATAATCATATACCCATAATTCTCCTAATGTGTCGTAAATCATAGATTCAACATTTTTGTTTCCCAGAATCTGCTTCATTTCCATCCACCATTTTATAGGCGACTCAATCAGTTCCTTGCGAAACTCGCCATATGTTCCCGGGAAAACAAATTGCTCACATAACGCGCTAAAAGCTTTCCTATCAGTTCTTTTGTTCGTCATAAGAGTTAAAAACGTCCTCGTGCGGTTTTCATCAGAAAGATTATACTGTTCTGTTTTCAACTTTGCGTTGGAAAAATCCTCATTAACATCAATATCTCGTTCCATAGGAACAGCGACACCATACCTGTCTCCGCTCTTTATTGTATACGCTGGGTAAGAGTCTTTTAGGGATTCAATCCTACGTAAATGATCAACAATATCATTTTCCCAATTGGATATAATTTCATTCCTCAACATCGTCCTCGTCCTCCGACTGTAGATTTACAGGAACTGCGTCAAACAACCGACTGACATAGTCTTTTTCACCATCAAACAATAATGACGGTTCAATCGTCTTACACTTTGCATTATTTAACTTTGTTACACCAGCAAAATACCCTGTCTTGTGTTCTCGATTTGCGTACTCAAGCATCATTTCACGGTATAAGGACAGGCGATATCCTCTGCCGGGGGTTTCGATCAGCTTATTAATATTATCAGTAGCATTGTTCTTTAATACTTCGTAAGTACTGTCTCGATCCCCCTGCCAAGATAAATAAATGTACCACCATAAGCTCTTAATCCAAATTCTGCGTTTTCCGCTGTAAAATCGTTTCTTATTTATGTTTTTCGCTTCTTTTTCACTTTTGGGCGGATATCTTAAATATGTCAAATCGGGAATAATCTTAACAGAAATAAATCTCCACATATCATCATCAGCCGCATCGGATATTGTAAAAGGGGGTTTACTTGGATCTAGTATCTCATATACCTTCAACCCCATTTGCAAGTCTAACAAATATAGCTCTCGTTTCCTATCAAGGCCCTTTGGTGGATAATACAGATCAAAAACCTCTTTCAACGAGTTTCTCAAGGCTAATTCATCTTTGCTTAAGTCATCAGTATTTAACTCTTCTTTCTGCCATTTTACTGCAACATTCTTACAGAACTCCTCTGGTGTCATCGCATCATACTGTCGGACAATACCAACCGCTTCACTCATGCTAAGTGTTCTAAAGTTATGCATTAGAAACCTCCGTTAAATCAGTTGCATTTAAGGCCTCTCCACGAATAGCCTCCTGCACGGACTTATGTATTCGCTCAAAATTTGCGTAATAATCAAACTTATCTCTGCAATCTTGATAAACCCTATACAATTCGTAGCTGATCGTCCCTGGAGAAAAGAGATTAGTCTTGCTGTTTATTATCTCATTAAACTGATACGATTTCAGCCTTTTAAACAACATCGCATAAACTGATGAAACAATCTCCAACAGCATTTCCTGATTATTTATTCCTTTTTCTGTCACCATAGGGCAACCCTTACACTTTTTGTTTAATGTGACAACAAAACTACTCGGACCAAATACACCATCCTCCGCGGGATCTTCCCATTCAAAAAAATCCACCCACCAGAGAACATTCGAATCATGACTCTCTAAAACAAACGGAAAGGGAATAGTCTCATCACTGACCTGTAATTGAAACGATTCCAACTCCCCAATCACAACCCCAGCCTTGTTGTTAAGGATTTCTTCTCCTTCAAGAATAATTTCGGCAGGTTTTTTTAAATATAATACAATTCTTAATTCCAGAACACCCTTCAATGCTCCGGTTTCAAAGGACTCCTGAAAAAAAACGGACCAACCGGTTTCTCCTCTCCTCTCGCTTCCTACTTTTGGTAAAATACATCCTGCTGTAGATGTCTCTTTATTGGTCCATAAAATACAAAGCCCCACCTCCGCATTCTTACATGCTATCCCCTCACGACCATATAACAAAGATGGATCGTTTATCTTGAAATCTCTTTGTAAAACCAGAGAATCATGCGCTTGGTCCCACAAGGTATCCTTTATTCTTCCCCCGCTTATAGTAAGTTCTTTTGTCCCGAACTCGTTTTTCCGAAAAAAATGGTATTCATCATTAGGGATAACATTGATACTCTTTTCAAGCCCGCTTCTGCTTTCCAGCGTCGGATAAAAACGAAAGCTCATCTTTATCACCTCTCTCCTTCAGATACAACTAGATCATACTCAAAATCTCTCTCTCGAGCGTGAATAAACAATAATCCTTCATAAGTCAATACATTTTCCGTATTGCCCTCCATTGCAAAAACCAACCGCGTAAACTCATGGCTACTTTTTACATCCCCGTTTTTCATCTTCCGTGTTTCATGTCGAAGTGTAACTATTTGAATACTTGCGCCATTTGTTGAATTACCCGAACCAGCCTGGTATTCTATTTCTTTTCCGTTAATCCTCTTTAGCACGCACTGAGCAAATTCAACTGGAAATATAGTGCCGATATTAATCTCCCACTCAACACTTCTCAGGTTTTTCCCATCCGAGTGAACCACCAAATCGACAGCAACACTTTTTACTCCTTTTTGCACTTCCAGTACAAAATGTACAATCTGGTTTTCTCCGTGATACTCCTGTATCTCTGATACAAATTTAATTCCCCTAATAGTAGAAGTCGTGCTGCTATTTGAACTACTCTTTCCACCTTTACCAAGTTTAGGCTTAGTAATTCCTAGCATTCTGGCTACAGCATACCCAAGTCTATCCGAAGAAGCTCCGGAATGCGGAATGACGTCTCCCTTAAGCAACAGTTTAATTCTATCGGAAACACGACTCTGAATACTGGTAACTAAGGTCATTCTATCATGGTCCTCCCAACCGTCATGATCTGATGCCTCACAGGAAATCAAGTATTCTTCCAACGTTTTTCCAGCATACATTTTTACCGAAAGGTTGGGTTTAAGCTTTTTACTATCTCCCAGATACGGAACAAAAAACGAAAAGACATACTCGTCATCTTCCTCTGGGATCGGAATTCCGTCTGTCCATTCATTACGGTAAGCATAGTCGATAACCATACCTAACCGTCTGGCAAACATTACCAGGGGCCTATTTTTTCCACTTTCTTCATAGTATCCAAGAAGAAGAAACGGGTCAAGATTATTAGCCTCTCCGCAATCAACAAATTTTTTTGATATCTTTGCAACGGATAAATATCCTACCTCTGTGTTTCCCCCATTGCTATTATCGATGTAGTTATTGACTCGTATCGGATAAGTTGTAGATGAGACAAACGGGGTCCACTCAGACTCCGATTCTTCCTGTTTTACCGTTTTCGCCAATGAAGCGTTATACAGCTTTTGAACAAGTTGAAAGAAAGGGTACATCGATGAAAATGTAATCGGTTCATCATTCACTGTTACATATAACCACTTCTTTCCCGATAATCGCGGAAGATCAGTGTTTTGAATTGCAGGCGCATACCATCTTTGAATAGATAACTTAAGGTGTCTGATAAACCCATCGTTATCCGGAATAGTCCATGGGCACCTTGTCCTGATATCGGAAAGAACATTCATTTCTTCAGATATCATATTGCCCATTAATTCACCATAATCGACATAAGGAATAATAACGGAAGTCCCAGTTTCTTTTTCGCTGAAGGGGCTAATTCCAAAAACTGAAAGAACCTCTTCTATTTCAATCTCTTCTTGAAGGGGAAGAATAATCTCGTCATTTTGATCTTTTTGTATTTCCTTTCCCCACCACGCTCTTCCAGCAGAAATACTGCCGTCCCTATGTCCTCGAAGAACTGCTTCCTCATTCTCTTCATCCTCAATAAACGTAACTATAAGCCTGGATTTATACATCCCGTCTTCCATTATTCTGGAATAGTAGATTACAAATCCAGCCCCCATCTCGTAATAAGCACTCTTTCCATATCCCCAATTACCTCCCGAATACTTCCTGGTCTGACCTTTGCCGACATCAAAAACCAGGCGAACATAATTACCGTGATCTTTCTCCGTTTCCCGGGTAATCGTAAGAGGTCCTGTCAGCCCGGTAGTACCTGTATCTCTAATTTCTAAATACTTGCAGTGCTCTCCCGAAAACCTCTTTATGGTTTTCTCATCAAAGCCTTCCAAAAGGCATATAAAATCTCTTCCGTTAAACTCCTTAGCATTAAAGTCTACAAAAAAACACTCGTTGCCCTCAACGTCATCCGCTGCATCTGAACAATTCTGAATTACTTCTCTAACAAATAAATCTATTTTAGGCATTCTCCAATTCTGCATTGAGTCCAATATAGCATGTCCGTAAAAAATGCTGGCTCCGCTCTTCAAGACTTTACTCGTTAGCTTCATCTTCATCCTCCTCAACCGGAATGTTAACCATTACACTTTCAACATGATCAGCGTTAAAGGAGTCTCCGCCGATAATAATACTATACGCGATAACATCATACGCGATACCTTCTTTTTCTGTCCGCAGTTTGCTTTTCGTTTGGGAATCTTCACCGCCGTCTTTACTGATACAATAAATGAGTAATAATGGAATATCTGAATAGCCGAACTTTCCTCTCAGCAATTCTATATTTTTCCCCTTCTTTCCATCATCTAAGCCACTCGCGTCTTCTGGTATATTCTCAAAATCACAAATCCCGTCCCTACCAGATCTTAATGATCCAAAATCAATATGTGAGCTCACACAGCTTCGCTTTGTACGCTCAACTTTTCCAAGAAGAGGAAGTCCATCATTGATCTTCCACTTTTCCCTTTTGTATATCGAGGAACCACACACGGCAACATTCCATTTCAAATAATGTCCTGCCCCATTCTCCTTTTCCATCCAAGGAATAAAAGAACTCATCTGATCGGCAAAGCTACTAGGCGCAAAGACTTTAAAAGATTTGATATACTCAATTATCCTTTCTGAAGGAACTAAACGCCAGATATAAGATCTTTCCGGATAAATCTTAGACTTTTCCGGAGTTCCTATATCACACAAGAATTTTTCCGAAAGCAAAAGATTCTGTTTTATAGTTTCATCAGATAACGGTAATTCAGTTACTTCATAACTATCCGAGCTATAATTCAGTTTGCACGGAATCATACCCTGACTTTTATTCTTCGCAGTGATCAAAAACCTGGCAATGGAGGAGGTATTCATAACTGCCGGGGCGTATTCACTCGGACTCCTCCCCATTTCTTTAAACTCTTCCAATGTCTTCTTAAGCTTTTCATCTATCTCCTGAAGCAGTTTATACTTTTGAATTGCCTCATTTGTCATCCATATTCTCGGCAACAGTTCGTATCCTTTTCTGTACCCATACCACCTTGCCATCTGCATGAGCGAGTCGGCCTGATTGGATGTTCGTGTAAAGAAGGTACTAACTAAGCCTTCTATAGTTAATCCGCGTGACAGAGTGTTCCCTCCGACAACAATAAATGCAGGAGCTTTCTCCATTGATTTAAGGATTTCCTTCTTAGGATATATGATTCTCAGCTGACCATCCCCGTCGCCATATCGAGGAGCTTGATAGTTGTCTACACAAAAATGGATTCCTTTTTCAGAATATATTAACTCCTTATTTGATGCCACCTCTATCGTCTTTGGGTCTTCCGATAGAATTATATCAAGCTCCGATTTTAACAGACTGAAATCCGGGTATTCTTTATCCATCGATTGCAGCCCTTCATATAACGAATAGCTTTCCGCGAAAGAGGCATACGTAAACCTCTTTGTTTCGCGCAGGTATACTTCTTCACACCGTTTAATCAACTTGCCATTTTTTCGGTCGGAAATAAACCTGTTTCTCAAGGAAGTATATAAGAAAAAATGCGCGTCATTTCGAGCCGATGTATGAATCAGCATGCTGACAGGCTTCACTATTCCTCTAACACGGAAAACCGCCACACAGCAAAGAAACCAAGCAACCGAATCCATAAAAGAATCCGGGAGTACTTGTCCGCCTCCTTTCCCGATCTTAGCAATAGTCTGGCCGTCGTCCTTATTTATGGCTCTTATAATATCCATTCCCGGGTATTTCTCGTCTCTCTTTGAGCCGAATATGACTTTTCCGCCGAAATAACTATTGTTCTCATGCAAAGAAATGATGTAGTCCTTAGGATATAAAGAATCTTTTCCCGCTTCGTTCAAAACATTAGCATAAGGTGTGGCCGTATATGACAAGTAGTTGATTGCCTGAAATTTTACTTTTTGCCCCGTGCCGTCTTTACCATTAGCTAATGATGTCACAAGTCTATTAATCTCAGTCCTGTTTTTTACCTCCTCACCAGTCATCTGAGCAGTATTAATACTAGCCTGATCCGCCTCATCGTCAATAATTACCATTCTCATCCTACTGGCATAATTCTTTTCAGAATTAAGCCAACTAACCAGTTTACGCAATCTAGTCGCTTGTTTGAGGCAGACAATAACATAAGTGTCGTGATATGGCGAACGATTTATCGTACTTGGTTCACTATAATTCAGTCTTAGCTCTCGTAACGTAATCTTCCTGTCTTCTTTTACATCATAAAGAAAATCCTCCTCCGTACATGATTCTAAAAAATGCCAATTTGCATCTTGACAATAAATCAAGTCACTAATAAACCTTCCCTCAGTTTGCTTACGCAGGTTTTCAATCGTCCCGGAAAGAACAATAAACAGATTCCAATCATAGTGTGCGGCCATGGAGACCAAGCCAAGCATATTGGCCGTTTTTCCCTCCTGAACACTTCCCATGACCAGTCCTCTCCTTGGTCCGCATTCGCGTGTTTCTTTTCGGAGGCGATTTAGAATCCAATGACTATCACTCCGAATATGAGAAATCGATGTGTCTTCCATCCTCCGTATATCATCTATTTCTCCACGCAAAAGTTTCTCATATCTTCTCCACGCATCAAATGATCCATTTGGAATCGGATACTCTTCAAACAAATCCGACGATGCGTAAACTCCATTTATCGAAATTGTTTTGATCGGAATATACTTTTCTTTTACCTCTTTTACTGCCTTTTTCCATTCCTCCAGTGTCATATTCCTGGGGACAGCCATTTCTCGGAATTTCAGCTCCTTAAACCTACTCTCAACTTGGTCGTCTTCTACACAAAGGTTTTCAATCTGATCCCAATCATTCCCGTTTTGTTTTTTTTCCACTATCCACTTTTCGATTCTTTCCGCCCAAGTATTATCCATGAATACGTTTCTCCTTCAAACGTTGTTCTATCACATCCACGCAAAGAGAAACATCTCTTTTAATCTCTTTGCCCCAAAATCTGATTACAGTCCAACCTTCTCCTTCCAAAATTCTCGTAACTTCAGTATCCCTCTGAATGTTTCTTTCAATCTTCGGTATCCAAAACTCGCGGTGACTCTTTATACTGTTTTTTTGTTGCTCCCAATCCTTTCCGTGCCAAAACTCACTATCACAGAATACCGCAATCTTTTTCCCGGTAAAAACAATATCCGGATGCCCGAATACTCGCTTGCTGTTCTTCTGATAACGCAGTCCTCGCCTCCAGAGTTCTTTTCTCAACAAAACCTCAATTTTTGTGTCTTTGTTATGAACCGCTTGCATGTTTTTTCTTCGCTGCTCGGGAGTATGGTTGTCCATTTCACGTTGCTCTCCAATCTGGGAATCGCTTTCATTAGGTCCTGCTGTTAACATTTTCCGCCCAACCGCATATCTACTCGAACCTCTTGGAAAAGGCCTTAACTCCCCATGAAACTGTTTCATCTCATGGTCTGGGAAGAGGATGCGTACGTGGAGGCCGAGGGCTTCAGCAACCTGCTTGCAGAGGTGGTTTTTTCCAGAGCCAGCCGAGGAACCAGTCGCTAAGGTAAAATGGCTTACGCTTTTGATTCGTCCCCTTCGGCTTTCAGGAAATGTTCTTCTTTTCGTTCAATATCAAAAAAGTTCCACTCACCAATTACTCTTCTTCATTTCTTTGGCTTTCATCAGATCTTCCAGTTCAATCGTTCTGTATTCCTCCACCGTAATGCGGTCTATGATGGGGCTTAACCTGTTGGCACGGGTCCGTATCACTTTTTCAAAGTAATTTCGGACGTCACGGCCATTTGCGTAATTTGCATCGCGGTTTTCGTACAGTTCCGTGAAGTATTCAAGCAGGAACCGTTCTGACTCTTCTTTCAACACCAGGTTTTGCTTGTTACACTGCAACCTGAAGATGTCTCTCAATTGTTCCGGAGTATAGTCCTCAAAGTTAATATACTGGTTAAAGCGGGATTTCAGTCCCGGATTTGAATCGATGAACTCCTTCATAAGATCAGGATATCCGGCAACGATTACGATAAAATCATCACGATGGTCCTCCATCGCTTTCAGAATCGTGTCAACCGCTTCCTGGCCGAAGTCAGTCTCGCCTTTTCCATGGGTAAGAGTGTATGCCTCATCGATGAAAAGGATGCCGCCCATTGCTTTGTCAATGACTTCCTGCGTCTTAATGGCAGTCTGTCCGGTATAGCCGGCTACCAATCCGCCACGGTCTGTCTCCACGAGCTGCCCTTGCGAAAGGACTCCCAGTGATTTATAAATCTCTGCCAACATCCGGGCTACTGTCGTCTTTCCGGTACCGGGGTTTCCGTAAAAGACAAGATGCAATGATAGTGGTGCCTTCTTCTCTCCTAATTCCTCTCCCTTCTTCTGTAGGCTGATCAGGTTTATTATCTGGTCGACCTCTTCCTTCACTCCTTCCAGCCCGATCATGGAATGAAGTTCTTCTTTCAGTTCTTCCAGAGTTTTTTCAGGTTTCTGTTCTTCTTCCGGAATGTTCTCAGCTGGTTCCTCTGCCGGTTCCTGTTGCTTCGTTGTCTTCTTCGCGGCAACTTCATTCTTGACTTGTTTACCGCTTCCCTCAGAAGGTTTTACGGGCTCTTTCCGTCCTGCAGACTTCTGCGCCGAACCGATGAACTTCAGAAATGCATTCCGGTCAATATCCTTTTTATCAAATCTGCTAAACAGATAGTATTTGCCCAACACCGCAAAGAACGCCACCACATCGGGATTGCTTAAGATGCTGCTGCCAGCCGAAGGCAATGCTTCCGTATTCACATCTTTTTTAACATAATCTCTGCAGAATTCATCAAATCTGTCCTTTGCTCCTTTGAGAGATATGGCCTTTATGAATTTCCAAACAATCGAAAGCAGTGACTGAATTTCTTTATCTCCACATGCTCTGACTGCCTTTTGATAAGCATTCTTTACGTCAATATCCATAATTCACCTCTGAACTATACTTCCAAAGCCATCTGCTTCATAACACTCCGGTAAATCTCCACGGCTTCCGTATTGCCCGAAAAACCTTCCACCTGGTCAATCGTTTCCCGAATCGAATCCGATACCTCCTGATCTACATATTCTTCATATGCAGACATAAGTTCCGCACTGCCGAGTGCAACGATTATTGTCTGGTTATCCGCGATGGTCTCCAACATATCCTGTATCTGATCGTTCCGGTCAAGATAAAATACATCTGCCTCGTTCATGGTCAGTCCAAGGTCAAAGACTCCCATATCCTGAATCTTCTCCACGAACTCATCCGACAGCATCTTCTCCAGGATACCGGTCCAGTTATTGTGAGAAGAATGCCAGATATCGCCGTCTCCGATGACATCCTTGTTGTTGAGATAATACAGTTCGTCAAAATACTTCAACGATACCGTCATCATCGCTGCCATAGAGTAGATACAGTCAACAAGATTCTTCTTGTCATCCGTATGGTCTTTCATGAATCCTTCTATCAGCATGGTAAGCACATTGTATTCCGAGTCAACCAGCTGACGCATCTGCTCCTCGGTATAGTATTTCTGCGTCTTTCTTGCATCAAGCATATTTGAATGCTCAGAAAGGACTTTATGGAACTCATAATTTGCACTGATATCCTGCCCCTGCTTAACCGTTCCCATCACCTGATTAATCTGACCGCACATCTTATCGAGCTTCATATACATGACGGCAAATCCGGCACATGTTGCACACAGATTAAGCGCACCGAAGACCATGTTCAGCTTCTGCAGCTTGGCAACATTTTTCACCATATTCTGTGTCTTCTTTGCCATTTTGTTGTTCTTATCCATCGCGGAAAACAATTGCTCGAACTTTTCTTTTGTTTCCGACTCCATCAAGTTGCTAAGCGAAAGCTTTTGAAAAACTTTGAACTTCTTGTTCTTTCCTCTGATAGCCACTTCAAGAAAACCGTCTTTATTCAAATACTTTTTTAACTGTTCCACTGCCTTGATATATTCCACTTGTGCCATGTCAGTCCTCTCCTTTTTCTTCCCAGTTCTTAATGTGGCAGAACATAATCATTGAAATAATAAAGGTGGCCGTATCAGTGCAATACAATTCCTCGAGATCAAACATATTCTTTTTTCCTATTGCCAGTACGATACCGGCTTTTTCTGCTTTCAAGGCACTGATAATCTTATCCAGATCAAGGCTTTCCGTAGCAAACTCAAAGGTCTCCACTGTCTTCATATCCGCCTTGATTGTCTGCATATACAGGCACATCATAATGCGCGAATAGTCTGACAACTGCTTCATTGTCAGATTGCGGGATCCTTTGATGTCCACCGCGTGCTTATAGTACTTCAAACTTCTGGGTAGCGGAGGCACCGGCTCTCCTTTTTTCGCTGACGGTTCCTTAGGCAGATGCTGCTTCACGACATCATCCCAATTAGAAACATATTTAGCAAGAATCTTGGGGAATTTGTCTCCGGTTTTAATCTCGATCTTCTCGAAGTAATCGCCCAACTTCTCGCTGAGAGTATCCCGGGTAATCTGTGCTTCGTCCAGGAAGGAAAAAGTCAGGTATTCTCCCACAAGCTTTCCTTTCAGTTTCTCAAGCGTTGCTCCTTCCAGCTCTTGAATAGTACATTTAATAAAATCTTTTATTTCCAAAGCAAATACCTCCTAAGACTCTTTATTCTTAACAGAGTATTTACATTCCTCTGCAACACACTTATTTCAAGCCCCAGAATTCCATATCGTCTATACGTATCTGACCAGACTCCGGTTCAATCTCCACTAGTTTTGCTCGCATTCTATATGGAACATAAAGATCAAGGACACTACCTTCTATATTGTGTTTCTTAATACTGAAGGCATGCACATTCATGCAAATAAAACAAGGCCCAATATGTTCCCCGGTTTTTTTATCCACGGCAGTCATCGCCAAATCCAAATAGCGCCCATTAGCTTCTGCGTAGAATATACAACACTCAACTTCAATAGTACACGGTCCAATCTCATTCCAAAAAGCTTTAGTTGCAGCACCAGAAAGAGGTGAGCTCATGAGTTTTTTCAGGGCCGGACAATTCTCTATCGTGAGCACTCCGGAGTTTGGCGCAACAGTTGGCGTCGGAGTGCTTGTAGGCTTGGGAGTGGGCGTAGGCGTGTTAGTCGGTACCGGAGTTGGCGTCGGGGTGTTAGTCGGTGCCGGAGTTGGCGTCGGGGTATTGGTCACCGTTGGCTCGGGAGTGAATTCCGGCGTCGGCTCCGGAGTTATTTCTGATATATCATTCGGAATACTGCGATCCAACAAATACTTACCCTTCATGAGTGCTAACGCCTTATTCAAATTCGATCGCTGTACCCAGTTTTTTTCTCCCAAAGAAGTCAATACTTCTATCTCATTGATGTTCTCAGTTCCTCTAAACCTGACATTCCAAGTAACAGTATCTGTAGGGTTATATACTTTACAGACCGCCCCATCCTTCAAGTTCCCGCTTTCAATCAAATAACGCGAATAGGACTCTTCTCCCTTTTTATCCGTGAAATAGTATACATATCCTTTATCAAAATCAAAAACATAGTATGCTTTTTCTCCGGACTTTTCTGAGATTGCATACGCATACATTCCCGCATTGCCTTCCAAGGCCTTAAGTTCATCATTATTGGTAAAATCCAACACCGAACCATCTGCTATAGTCGGAGAAGGAGTATTGTCCGCTGGCTGCTTCTCATCATCAATTTGTGTCTCTGTAGGGAAACTCGTGGCAGTATTCTCCGATGTATTATCCGCAACCATTTCTTGTTTTTCCCCTCCATCTTCGGATTCATTCTTCTTATCAGGCGAAGGGATAAATGTCGCACCTAAAACAAACAGAATACAAGCCAGGATAATGTACACCGGTGTTGGAATTTCTACATGCTGTTTTTTAAAAAACTCTGTAAATAGAGGGGCCGTCATAACAGCCACCACAAACATGATAATCCCACCTATAATACACTTTCCCCCCTCAGAAACTAGTGCTATCCCGATTATACCACATAAGGCTGACGCCACCCATCTCAAAATTTTCGAAGTATTTTTCATAGTTGGCCTTGTATGATGTTTACGAAGCAGTAAATCATACATTCCTTTCATTTTTGTACTGTGCCATAATACATTCAGATGCTGTGGACTTTTGATTCGTTTGCTGTAGCTCTGACTACTCAACAGGAGTGTATTGCCGCTACATTATCTGAATTGTTTATAGCTGGATGTGCCGGTCCCTTTAGAGCACTCATTTCAATCAAGGATACGATGATAATTGTTGGTGGATATCACAGTATCAATCTCATGAAAGGAGAACGTCCATGATCTACGTTGGCATTGACATCGCCAAACTCAATCACTACGCCTC
>JAEEGH010003699.1_pt1 | contig 39864 bp, 24 predicted proteins | sample 9134181 | NCBI WGS metagenome assembly JAEEGH01 (sample SAMN16246544, study PRJNA631951) | gut metagenome | biome: gut microbiome; feature: rumen; material: DP-attached | host: Bos | place: Iran: Karaj | collected 2018-10 | reverse complement strand
AAAATGTCAACCCCATCAGGAACGATGTCAACGAAAACAGTAAAGTGTAAACCTTATCAGGAAAACAACTGACAACCAACTCAGGAAAAGAGCAAAAAACTGTCAACCGAAATCAGGAAAAGACATTGTTTTCGGGACATTCGGGACAAACGGGACACGAATATTTTGTGGGGAATCAACCTTAACGCTAACTTTAACGATAAAAATCCTTCAAAAACCTCAAAAAATCACCAAATCCCCCAAAAGAAACAACTTGTCAACTTGTCAACTCGTCAACTTGTCAACTAAATTTATTATCTTTGCGTGGTAATACGGAAAAAACACAGATTAAAAATTCAAGAAAAATGAGCAAAGAGTATCTTTTGGGACTGGACGTGGGGAGCAGTTCGGTGAAGGCATCTCTGGTGGATGTGGCAACGGGTGAAATGGCAGGTACGGCATTCTGGCCGCAGTCGGAAGCACCTATCAAGGCCCTCAAGACAGGATGGGCCGAGCAAAGCCCGCAGATGTGGTGGGACAACATGAAGACCGCGCTGGGCAAGGCAATGCAGCAGGCAGGGGCCAAGGGCAGCGAGGTGAAGGCCGTCGGCATATCGTATCAGATGCACGGACTGGTGTGTGTGGACAAGAACGGAGAGGCTCTGCGCGACAGTATCATATGGTGCGACTCACGCGCCGTGCCCTACGGAGAGAAGGCGTTCCGCGAGGTGGGGGAGACATGGTGTCTGGAGCATCTGCTCAACTCGCCCGGCAACTTCACTGCGGCAAAGCTGGCGTGGGTGAAGGAAAACGAGCCCGAGCTCTTCAGCAAGATACATAAGATAATGCTCCCGGGCGACTATATCTCCATGCGGCTGAGCGGCGAGATGAACACCACGATAGGAGGACTGAGCGAGGGTATGATGTGGGACTTCAAGGAGAGAAGCACGGCAGCCAAGCTGCTCGACTACTACGGAGTGCCCGCAGAGATGATACCCGAGGTGGTGCCCACATTCAGCGTGCAGGCACAGGTGTCGAAGGCAGCGGCAGAGGAGCTGGGTCTGGAGGCCGGTACGCCGATAAGCTACCGCGCAGGCGACCAGCCCAACAACGCGGTGAGCCTCAACGTGTTCAACCCCGGAGAGATAGCATCCACGGCCGGCACCAGCGGCGTGGTGTACGGTGTGCTGGGAGAGGTGCGCTACGACACGAAGTCGCGCGTGAACACCTTCGCACACGTGAATTATACCAAGGACCTGACACGTCTGGGTGTGCTGCTCTGCATCAACGGTACGGGTATCCTCAACGCATGGATGCGCCGCACGGTGGCTCCCGAGGGTATCTCATACGCCGAGATGAACGAGATGATGGCCGCCATACCAGTAGGCAGCGAGGGCGTGAGCGTCGTGCCCTTTGGCAACGGTGCGGAGCGCGTGCTGGAGAACAGGGAAGTGGGCTGCAGCGTGAACGGCGTGAACTTCAACAAGCACACGAAGGCTCATCTGATGAGGGCCGCACAGGAGGGAATCGTGTTCTCGTTCTGCTACGGTATGGAGGTGATGCGCGAGATGGGTATGGATATACGCACGATACACGCAGGAAGAGCCAACATGTTCCTCAGCGACATATTCCGCAAGACGCTGGCAAGCGTGAGCGGTGCCACCATCGAACTGTACGACACCGACGGCAGCGTGGGTGCTGCAAAGGGAGCCGGTATCGGCTGCGGCATATACAAGGACAACAAGGAGGCATTCTCCACTCTGAAGCGTCTGGACGAGATACAGCCCGAGACGGGCAGCGAATACCAGGAGGCATACCAGAGATGGAAGCAGGTGCTGGAAAAGCAGTAAATGCCGAACAGACAGAAACAACGAAGGCTACCTTTGCGGGTAGCCTTCATTATATATATAGATTAGGTGATGCCTTAGCAGAGAGCCTCTGTGTCGAGGGCAATCATGAGCTCCTCGTCGGTGGGGATGCAGCAGACGGTCACCTTGGAGTCGTCGGCAGAGAGGACGGCCTCCGTGGCGCGGCAGGAGCGGTTCTTGGCAATGTCCATCTTGACACCCATGAACTCCAGACCGCTGGTGGCACCTTCGCGCACCTCCCACTGGTTCTCACCTGCACCGCCGGTGAAGAGGATGATGTCCACACCGCCCATCGCAGCTGCGTACTGACCGATGTATTTCTTGATGCGGTAGCAGTACATCTCCTTGGCCAGACGTGCCTTGTCGTTGCCGGCAGCGATACCGGCGAGGATGTCGCGGAAGTCGGAGGAGAGTTCGCTCACGCCTGCCAGTCCCGACTGCTTGTTGAGCAGGTTGGAGAGGCCCTTCGTGTCGAGGCCGAGCTTGTCCATGAGGAATGTCACGGCACCGGCGTCGATGTCGCCTGAGCGCGTGCCCATGATGAGGCCTTCCAGGGGAGTGAGACCCATGGAGGTGTCCACACACTTGCCGTCCTTCACAGCGGCGATGGAGGCACCGTTGCCGATGTGGCAGGTGATGATCTTCTTGCCTTCGGGCTTCACGCCGAGGAACTCGCACACGCGCTGCGATACGTAGCGGTGGCTGGTGCCGTGGAAACCGTAGCGGCGCACACCGTACTCCTTATAGAGGTTGTAGGGCAGGGCATACATGAATGCGTAGTCGGGCATCGTCTGATGGAAGGCGGTGTCGAAGACGCCCACCTGGGGAATCTCGGGCAGCAGTGCCGTGACGGCATCCACGCCCTTGATGTTGGCAGGATTGTGGAGGGGAGCCAGGTCGTTGCACTTGGCGAAGTCGGCCATCACCTGGGGAGTGAGGCGTACGGACTTGTTGAACTTCTCACCGCCGTGCACCATACGATGTCCGACGGCACCGAGTTCGTGGAGGTCCTTGAGCACGGCGTACTCACCCTGGGTGAGTACCTCGAATATCCACTGCACGCCGGCAGTGTGCTCGGCGATGGGACGCTCCATCTTGTGCTTCTCGCCGTTGAGTTTGACGGTGATGAATGAATCGGGCAGACCGATTTTCTCAATGCCGCCGGAAGTGATGACACTCTTGTCCTCCATATTGTAGAGGGCATATTTGATGCTACTGCTTCCGCAGTTCAATACTAAAATTTTCATTGCAATAATCTCTAAACTCTAAACTCTAAACTGTCAATTATCAATTATCAATTGTCAATTATCAATTATCAATTATCAATTATCAAGCGTCTTGTGCCTGGCACGATGTGATGGCAATCATCTTGTAGATGTCGTCCACGGAGCAACCTCTGGAGAGGTCGTTGACGGGACGTGCGATGCCCTGAAGGATGGGACCGATGGCGTCGGCACCGCCGAGACGCTGTGTGAGCTTGTAGCCGATGTTGCCGCACTCGAGGTTGGGGAAGATGAGCACGTTGGCGTGACCTGCTATCTTGCTGCCGGGAGCCTTCTTCTCACCCACACCGGGTACGAGGGCTGCGTCGGCCTGCAGTTCGCCGTCCACATCGAGGTTGGGGTCGAGCTGCTTGGCAAGACGGGTGGCCTCAACGACTTTGTCCACCACTTCGTGCTTGGCGCTGCCCTTCGTGGAGAAGGAGAGCATTGCCACCTTCGGATTGGCGATGCCGGCCACGCTCTTGGCGGTCTGTGCCGTGCAGACGGCAATCTGTGCCAGCTGGGAAGCGTCGGGCATGGGAGTGACTGCCACGTCGCCGTAGACGAGGACACCACCCTCACCGTACTGTGTGCGCTCGGAGATGATGAGCATGGCACCGCTCACGCAGGAGATGCCGGGTGCGCACTTGATAATCTGCAGGGCGGGACGCAGGGTGTCGCCCGTGGTGGAGAGAGCACCTGAAATCTGACCGTCGGCATCGCCGCTCTTGATGATGAGGCAACCGAAGTAGAGGGGATCGAGCACCTGCTTGCGGGCCAGTTCGAGAGTCATACCCTTCTTCTGGCGGAGCTGGAACAGCAGCTGGGCGTATTCCTCTGTCTTCTCGCTGGTGGCGGGGTCGATGATGGTGGCCTTGTCAAGATGGGTGAGACCGAGTTTCTGACCCAGTGACATGATGTCTGCCTTGGGACCGATGAGGATGATGTCGGCAAGGTCGTCGGCAAGCGCCATATCGGCAGCTGTGAGAGTGCGCTCCTCGAGGCTCTCGGGGAGAACGATGCGCTGCTTGTTGGACTTGGCGCGCTGGATGATTTGTTGCATTAATGCACTCATAGTGATAATGTTTTTATGTGTTGTTTATTTATGTTTTCGTTTATATCTTACCTTTCATGAGAATGCGCTCGAGCTCTTCGGCAGAGACACGGGCCTTGAAGTCGTTGTCGTATGCCACGGAGATGCGTCCGGTCTCCTCGCTGACCACAATGGCAAGGGCGTCGGTCTCCTTGGAGAGTCCCTTCGCGGCGCGGTGGCGCAGTCCGAAGTCCTTGGGGATGTCGAGGTCGTGGGACACGGGCAGGATACACGAGGCTGCCACAAGACGGTCGCCGTTGATGATGAGAGCACCGTCGTGGAGAGGGGAGTTCTTGAAGAAGATGTTCTCAATGAGGCGCTGCGAGACGAGAGCGTCGATGCGTTCGCCGGTGCGCACGAAGTCGCCGAGGGGCAGGTCGTTCTGCATCACGATGAGGGCACCCACCTTCTGCTTCGCCATATTGAGGCACGCCAGGACGATGGGCGACACCTGGGCACGGCTGTGACGGAAGACCTCACCGTCTTCGATGTCTTTCTTCGGACGGAAGAATTTGATGATGCGGTTGGCCCGCTCGTGTGTGCCGAGGCTGAAGAAGAAATGGCGTATCTCCTCCTGGAAGAGCACGATGATGGCAATGACACCAACGCTGACGAGCTGGTCGAGAATGCTGCCCAAAAGCTTCATTTCCACCACCTTGGAGATGATAATCCAGAAACTGATGAAGACGATGAGACCATAGAAGATGTTCACGGAGCGGGACTGCTTCATGAGTTTGTAGCAGGAGAAGAGTATCACCGCCACAAGGAATATGTCAAGTAGGTCTTTTATGCCAATTTCGAACATAGTCTGATGCATTGTGCCGCTTCACGGACATCGTGGACGCGGAGGATGGAAGCTCCTTTGAGGAGAGCTATTGTGTTGAGGCAGATGGTGCCGGTGAGGGCGTCTTCTGTGGAGACACCGAGTGTGTTCTTTATCATGCTCTTGCGAGACACTCCAACCAAGACGGGGCAGGAGAGTACGTCCACAAGGGCCGAGAGGCGGGAGAGCATCTGGAAATCCTTTTCCGTGGAACCGGCAAAGCCGAAACCGGGATCGAGAATCACGTCTGCCACACCGCGCTCGTGGAGCATCTCAAGAGATTCGCCCATGAGACGGAAATCCGGCTGGGTGAGTATGTATGGAACGTGGAGCGAACTGACGACATCTGTCATCTCGGGACAACCGCCGGAGATATCGTTGATGATGTCGGCACCGTAGTCTTCAATCACCTTGCGTGCCACTTCCGGACGGAACGTGTCGACGGAAATGATGGCTTCCGGCCAGATACCCCGCACGAGGGGAAGGCTCCAGGAGAGACGCTCGAATTCCTCCTCGACGGCGGCGGGCCGGGAACCGGGTCGTGTGCTCACGGCGCCGATGTCAATCATCGCGGCTCCCTCGTCGCGTATCTGCTGCACACGACGGGTGAACGACTCCTCGTCCATGATACGGGAATCCGCAAAAAAGGAGTCGGGCGTCACGTTCAATATCCCCATCACTTGAGGGTGGGATATATCGTGCAGCTTGCCTTTGATGTTAAGATAACAACTCATTCGTGTGCAAAAATAACAAAAAAATAGTTAGCAGACAAATGTAATGTGTTATTTATTTAGTCTTTTTTGTCAATTTTTCCGAAGAAGACGATTTTTTATCGCTTGTTTTGACGGTTGACATGGAATGTTTCGATACCTTTGTGCACAATGTGTATGGAAAAACTATATGAATTATATCTGCGTCACCCTCAGGTGACAACCGACACGAGGAAATGTGAGCCGGGGAGTTTGTTCTTCGCATTGAAGGGAGAACGTTTCGACGGTAATACGTATGCCTCTGCAGCTCTGGAACAGGGTTGTGCCGCCGTGGTAGTGGACAGCAAAGACGTGGTGAAGGAGGGCGATGAGCGCTACGTTCTGGTGGACGATGTGCTGACGACACTGCAAAGGCTCGCCGCATACCACAGACAGCAATTGACGATACCCGTGATTCAGGTGACAGGCACCAACGGCAAGACCACCACGAAGGAACTGATGGCAGCTGTGCTCAGTAGGAAATACAGGGTGCGCTACACTCAGGGTAATCTCAACAACCATATCGGAGTGCCTCTGACGCTGCTGTCCATCACGAAGGACGACGAGATTGCCGTGGTGGAAACCGGTGCGAACCATCCCGGGGAGATAGCTTTCCTGTGCGGCATGGTGAAGGCCGACTGCGGACTGATAACGAACGTGGGACGGGCACATCTGGAGGGTTTCGGTTCCTTTGAAGGCGTGAAGAAGACGAAGGGCGAGCTCTACGACGACCTCGTGGCAAGAGGTAAGTTCGCATTCCTCAACGGAGAGGACGCAGACCTCAGCGAAATGGCCGGGCAGAGGGGGCTGAAGACCGAGAAGTATGTGGGCGGCGAAGTGAAGGAATGCAATCCCTTCGTGGCTTGTGTGCTGAACGGAAGGGATGTGCAGACGCATCTGATCGGTGCCTACAATATGGCAAATGTGAGAGCTGCAGCAACGGTGGGACTGCATTTCGGAGTGACGATGGACGATATCGTGGCTGCAGTGGAGGAATACGAGCCCAATCTCGGCCGTTCGCAGTATCTGGAGACAGGCAGAAACCGTCTCATCGTGGATGCCTACAATGCAAATCCCACGAGTATGGTGGCTGCGCTGGACAATTTCAACGAAATAAAGGCCGACGGCAAGATGGTGATACTCGGTGCTATGGGCGAACTGGGTGAGGGCAGTGCCGCTTTGCACGAAGAAGTGCTCGGACACATCGCTTGTGAGGCATGGCTTGTCGGCAAGGAATGGCCGGAAAATGCACAGGCCAGAAGATTCGCTTCTGTGGAGGAAGTGATTGGCGCCCTGAAGGTGACACCCATAGAGAACAAGACCGTTCTCGTCAAGGGCAGCCACAGTACGAAACTATATCAACTGCCACAATATCTGTAGAATAACAAGAACTAAAAAAGAATATCATGAGAAAATTTTGCCTTTTTTTATTGATGCTGACTCTGGCTGTGGGTGTTAACGCACAGCGTAAGACCGACGTCCTGGACCGCGGTCTGGTGGCTATGAAGACAAACTCCGGCGTGTACCTGAGTTGGCGTCTGAATGCAGAAGAGTACTACGACGTGACCTTCAATGTGTATCGTAACGGAACGAAGATTACGGATACTCCCATCTCTGTATCCAACTTCGAGGATCCTTCCGGCACAAAAACCAACACTTACAGTGTGGCTCCTGTTGTGCGCGGTGTGGAGAAGGCCCGTTGTGAGGACGTGAGCGTGTGGTCGGGCAGCTACAAGGAAATAGCTCTCACACATGAAGGTATCAGGAGCACGCTGGTGCCCAACGATGCCTGCTGTGCCGATGTGGACGGTGACGGCGAACTGGAAATCATCATGAAGTTTGACAACCTGAGCGAGATGGAGCAGTCGTATCCCAAGTACGGTCCCACCGTCGGTGGTGTGGTGACGCACGAATACACCATCTTCGAGGTGCTGAAGCAGAACGGCCAGCGTCTGTGGTGGCTCAACTGCGGTCCGAATATGGGCGACTTCCAGAACAACGAGCAGAATATGGTGGCCTACGACTGGGACCAGGACGGAAAGGCAGAATGTGTGATGCGTGCCGCCAGCGGTACTGTGGTGCACAATGCTCTTGGAGGAACCTACACCGTGGGCAATTCCAATACCAATGTGCGAGCAGCAACGGGCGGCGGTGTGAACTGGTTTGTCACCACGACGGAGGAATATCTGCTCTACCTCAATGGCGAAACGGGTGAGGTGTATGACTGCATCGCATATCCTTTGGCACTCCTGGAAAGCGGAGAGACAAACATGCAGTCGGCCTGGGGTGACAACTCGGGCCACCGTGCCTCGAAGCATTTCTTCGGCGCTCCCTATCTGGACGGCCGCAACCCCAGCATCTTCATTGCGAGAGGTATCTACACCCGTCACAAGATGGCAGCATACGATGTAGACAAAAGCACGCACAAACTGAAACTTCGCTGGAAGTGGTACAACAACTCCAACGGTCCGTGGAAGGGACAGGGTTACCACAATTTCGGAATAGCCGATGTGGACTGGGACGGAAGAGACGAGATTGTATACGGTTCAATGGTGATTGACGACAACGGTAAGGGTCTCTCCACCACGGGACTCGGTCACGGCGATTCCCAGCACTGCAGCGACCTCAATCCTTACATTCACGGTCAGGAAATCTATGCCTGTCTGGAGGACAATCCCGGCAATAACTACCGCGATGCCACAACGAGCAAACTATACCACCGCTGCATCGCCGGTAATGACGACGGTCGTGCTATGGCCGGCAACTTCACCAACGACTTCCCCGGCGGACTGGGATGCTCGGCACGCGAGGGTGCCGTCAGCACTATCGTAAACGAGGCCGTCAGCGGATTGGGCGCCACGGGTGTGAACACCAACTTCCGTATCTACTGGGACGGTGATCTGTGCGAAGAGACTTTCAACTATCTTAACGGTAAAAACACCGAAGGTTGCGTAGCCAAATACGGCAGCTGGACGCCCATCTATACGATGGCCGGTTCGATGACCAACAACGACACCAAGGGAACACCCTGCTATCAGGGCGATATTTTGGGCGACTGGCGTGAGGAGGTGATTATGCGTACGTCGAACAACAACATACGTATATTTTCTACTCCCACTCCGACAGCTCACCGCGTCTACACGCTGTGGCACGACCATCAGTACCGTAACTCAATGGTGTGGCAGATGTGCGGCTACAACCAGCCTCCTCACACGAGCTACTTCCTGGGTGAGATGGAAGGCATCACCACACCTCCGCCACCACTCACCACTGTAGGACGTACGGAAGTGGCCAACGGCGGCACAATTTCCGCTGCATACAACGACCAGCATGTCATTGTTTGTGAAGTGGGAAACTCAAGTGTAAGCATTGCAGACGGAGTAAGTCCTTATATCCTGACCTTCAATGTGCCGACATGGGTACAGGGTTCTGCTGCCAGTGAAACCACCACGAAGGATACAAATATCAAATACACGACCTACACCTGTAATGTGACGGGAGGCGGACTGTCGGGTTCGACCCGTCTTGTGAAGCAGGGTGACGGCGTTCTGACTCTTCCCGCAGCAGAGTTCACTCATACGGGCAGTACAGATATATGGGCCGGCGTTGTGAACTTCTACGGCACAATGAAGAACTCCGATTTGTGGCTCAACCGTTTCGCGGAGATAAATGCCACAGGTCAGTTCAAGAATATCAAGGCTGATTACGCTTCCATTATCCGTCCCGGCGGTAAGGATGCCAAGGGTGCGATTGCAACAGACAGATACACTATGGGCTTCGGCTCACGTCTGGTGGTGGATCTTTACTGTGATGACTTGACTGCCGACCAGATAAATGCCAAGAGCCTGACTATTGAGCAAAAGACCGATGCTGCATGGATTGCTGCAGGTCCGCAATATCTGAGTCCTGTGATAGAACTGGTGGGTCATCTCAAGAGCGGCGCCTCAAAGATGGAAGCAGGAAAATATGTGATTGCCACCATCGAAGGCGAAGTGGAGGGTGATGTAAACTCCATTATACTGGAAGGTCTTCCCACGGAGAAGAAACAGCTCTACGTGGAGGACGGCAAACTGATTCTGGAGATTTTGCCGATGCGTGAGCCCACTACAGTATACTGGACGGGTGCCAACAGCAGCGCATGGGATCTAGACTACACTGAGAACTTCTATCTCGTGAACGGGGAAATCCAGGAAGCGACAACCTTCGTTTCAGATGACGATGTCGTGTTTGACAACAATGCTGCCCGGAAGGCTGTCGAACTGAATGCCAATTTGATGCCGAAGACCGTGACATTTAATAATTCGCAGGCTTATACCTTGAGCGGCGAGGGAAGTATTGACGGAAGTGCCAAGTTTATAAAGGAAGGCAGTGGCGCAGTAACGGTGAGCACTATAAACACCTATAAGGGCGGCACGTATCTGAAAGGCGGTACCGTCCGTGTCACACAGTTGGCAAACCAGTATAACGAGTACGGTAACCTCGGTGCAAGAACAACAAGTGCCAGCCTCTTCACAATGGAGAACGGAGCGACGTTGCAGACAACGGGAGCTGTGGAAACCAATTCTCCGATAAAGATGATAGGCGATGAGGGCGGTGTGATTGACAATGCTGCAGACTTCCGTATGGAGGCAGCTCTGTCAGGTACTGTGCTCACGAAGAAGGGGTCTGGAGCCCTGTTCGTACATGGCGGCAGCACCCTTTCCCGTCTGATTGTTACTGCCGGTTCGTTGGCAGAAACTACACAGCCTGCTTCTACAGTGGAAATGCGTGGCGGTACACTCTATGATGATGCCCAGAACACAGCACATGCTATTTATGTGCCGGAGGGTAAATCTGCAACATGGGATTTGACGTATGCGTACTACACCGGTTATAGAAACCAATTATCTGGTAGTGGAAAACTGACTATCGTGCCGAGAAACTCTGTCAGTCGTGTCCGTATCGAGAGCGGATGGGCAAACTTTGAAGGTACCATCGTACACAACACCAGCCTCTGGCTTCCCCTGAGGGGTAATATGACTGCGCCTAAGATGACGCTGCAGCTGGCTGAAGGAAGTGCTGCCGCCAGCTCGCCCGGCTACACCTACACCATCGGTGCTGTGACCGGCGCCGGCTCGCTGACGAACTCGGCCTGCGACTACCAAGGCAGCACTCCCGTCAGCGGTAATGTGACATGGAACATCGGCAACAACCTGGGCAAGGACTTCACCTTCTCCGGCAGTATCAACGACAACAGCTCAACGAACTACTGCACCTTCAACAAGGTGGGCAGCTGTACGATGACCTACAAAGGTCCCGGTATGAATATCACTCAACCTGTGACAGTCAACGGCGGACTTATCCTGAACAACGAGACTGGAGCAAATCTGGGTACCGGCAAACTGACTCTTGCGTCAGGTTCTACGCTGACAAGCACAGCCAGCACGCTGAAGAACGGTACGATTCAGGCTAACAGCACCAGTAAGATGTTTGTCACGAAGTGCAACTTCAACGGTACTACGATGACATTCTCAAGTGGCAGTGAACTGAATGTCTATGAGAATTCCACAGCAAAGAATGTCGGTGTGCTGGATGCCGGCAGTGCCAACATCACAATAAGCAGCGGTGCAATGATATCCGCTTATCTCAAGAGTAATACCTCTGCAAGTAGCATAACCACTACTGGTAAGGTGACCATCAACGGTAATATCACTCTTGTCTATAACTCATCTTCCAGATCCGGTGTGAAACCCACCCTGATGCCCAGTTGGAAGATTGTGGATGCAGGCAATATCGTGCTCGGTAGCAATGTTACGTGGACTCTTGAGGAATTGCCCGCCGGATACATATGGGATACAAGCAGCTTCGCAACAGACGGCACAGTTAGTATTATTGCAGATCCGTCGGGTGTGAATGAACTCAAGGCTGTCGCACTTGGCAGCGATGAACTCACAGAGGCCTACACCCTCAGCGGTGCATACGTAGGTCGTCCCACGAAGCCCGGTATCTATATCCAGAACGGACAGAAATATATTGTAGAATGACAATAGAAGAAAGAGTACAAAAGGCCGTAGCCAACTTCAAAGCAGGATACAACTGCTCGCAAAGTGTGGCTATGGCCTTTGCCGACCTTTATGGTATCAGCGAGGAGCAGATGTCGTGGATTGCGGCATCTTTCGGTGGCGGCATAGGACGTATGAGAGAGACGTGCGGTGCGGCTTGTGGTATGTTCCTGCTTTGTGGCCTGGAGACGAGGCCGGAGGGGATGACATATCCGAATAATGAACTGAAGCGTCTCAACTATGAGGCTGTGCAACTTCTTGCAAACCGTTTCAAGGAAGAAAACGGAAGTCTTTTGTGCAGAGAACTCCTTGGGCTGAACAAACTCAGAGCTGAGGGTAAAATGCCGGAATCGATGGTGGGCTCCACTCCTGAAGCGCGCACGGATGAGTATTACAAGAAACGTCCTTGTGTGCGCATGGTAGAATGTGCGGCACGCATATATGGAAAGTATCTTGAAGAAAAACACGTATAGCCTTCTGGCTATGGATTTGGACGGTACGCTGGTGAACTCCGACAAAGTCATCACGCCCCGTACTTTGAAAGCCTTGGAGGAGGCTCAGCAGAAAGGCGTGCAGATAGTGATATCCACAGGACGGCCGGTGGAAGGGGCGATGCACATTGTGGAGCAGTTGGAGTTGACGCAAAGGGGTGGATTCCTTGTCAGCTACAACGGTGCTCTCGTGCACGACTGTCTGACAGGGGAGGAGATATTCTCATGTCCTGTGCCTGACAGATACATTCCGTTTCTGCTGCAAAGAGCCTTGGAGAACGACAGCGCCTTTGTCGTGTATCAGGGTGATGTGGTGTTGACAACAGATTCCTCGAGTGAATATGTCCAGTATTCGGGTCGCAACAATCACCTTCCTGTGCGCCAGGCATGCAATTTTCTTGAGGAGGCAGTACCTCCGTTTTACAAGGGACTTATTGTGGGAGACCCCTCGCGAATGCCCTTGTTGCGCGACAGACTGACAGAAGAGATGCAGGGCGGTTTGGACTTCTGTCTGTCCGAACCGTTCTTCCTGGAATGCGTAGCTCCCGGAGTGAGTAAGATGGGAGGTGTAGAGGCAGTATTGAGGCGCACGGGAACACCAATAGAACAGGTGATAGCCATGGGAGATTCGGACAATGATGTGAGTATGATACAGAGGGCCGGACTCGGTGTGGCAATGGGCAATGCACGCGAGAAAGCAAAACTTGCAGCGGATGTCGTCACGGCGTCTAATGAGGAAGACGGAGTGGCTGACATAATAGAAAAATACTTGTTATGAGACGCGTTCTGTGCAGTTTGCTATTTGTGATGTGTGTATTCTTTGCACATGCTGCAAATGTGGACTCTCTGTTGAACGTGATGACTCACAAGGAAAAAGTGCGCCTGGTCATAGGAGGCGGATGGGGGAGTCTGTTCAGCGGATTTAATATTCCGTTTTGCGGGAAACAACAGGTGCCGGGAGCCGCAGGAGTGACACATGCTATAAAGCGACTTGGGATCCCCTCTGTTGTGATGGCCGACGGCCCGGCGGGAGTGAGGATAAAGCCTCGCCAACATGGCAAGACTGCATACGCAACGGCTTTTCCGGTGGGGTGTTGCCTGGCTTCCAGTTGGGATGTCGGTCTCATGGAGGAAGTGGGCGGTGCGCTCGGAGAAGAGGCGGCAGCGTATGGTGTCGACATACTTCTCTCACCTGGTATGAATATTATGCGTTCGCCGCTCTGCGGACGCAACTACGAGTATTATTCCGAGGACCCGCTGCTTACCGGAAAACTTGCGGCAGGTATGGTTCGCGGGATTCAGGGCAAAGGAGTAGGAACGTCTGTCAAACACTTTGCTTGCAACAATCAAGAGACGGGTCGTATGCATAATGATTCCCAGGTAGATAGTCTCACGTTGTTCAACATATACTTTAAGCCGTTTGAGATTGTCATCCGCGAATCTAATCCTTGGACTGTGATGTCGTCCTACAACCTTCTCAACGGTGAGCGCACACAGGAGTCGCGATGGTTGCTGACGGATGTACTGAGGAGACGGTGGCACTATGAGGGTGCTGTTATTTCCGACTGGACATTCCGTCGCCGCACACGCAGGCAGATAGAGGCCGGCAACAATCTTATGATGCCGGGAGACGTTTTGCAGAGGATGGATTTGAAGAAGGCATTCAAGGAAAATGCCGATGGAGAGAATATGCTTGACACCTGTGTGAAAAGGGTGTTGCAATTGGTGGAAAAAGTACAGAGGGCCCGTGAGGAAAGAAGATGGCGGGAGCCGCGTCTTGAGGAGCACGCGGTGCTGGCCCGGAGAGCGGCTGCGGAGAGTTTTGTCCTGTTGTGCAATGAGGGTAACACTCTTCCCCTTTCTCCGGATGTGCGCATTGCTCTTTTTGGTGCGTCGTCCTACGATATGGTGATAGGAGGCACGGGCAGCGGACATGTAAATGCAGCTTACAAAGTGAACCTGTCTGATGTGATTGGAAACAGTGTGGGAGAGAGACTGAAATCGGAATATCGTCGCTGGGCAAAGGGGAATAAGCACAGGAATAAAGCTGCCGGCTTTGGTTTTATGCAGAAATATCTCGGTCGCGGAGCCCTCAAGGAGATGCCTTTGAAACGGGAGTGGATAAGAGAGGCTTTGGACAGTGCGGATATTGCGCTGGTGACTGTCGGACGCCAGGCAGGCGAGGGCAGAGATCGTGAGAGGAGCGACTTCTCGCTCACCGGCGAGGAGCGTGACATGTTGTGCGCGGTGTCCGACGAGGCTCACCTCAGAGGTAAGAAAATGGTTGTGGTGCTCAATGTCAGCGGTGTGATAGAGACGATGTCGTGGCGCTCGCTGGCAGATGCCGTGCTCCTTGTGTGGTGTCCTGGGCAGGAGGGCGGAAATGCTGTAATGGACGTGCTCACGGGAGCAGTGAATCCTTCGGGCAGACTGACGATGACATGGCCGATGCGTTTGGAGGACTTGCCCTCCACGCGTAATTTCGGAGATGAGGATGTGACTCGCTACGAAGAGCGCGACAGTGTGGGATACAGGGCTTATTTCGACTCGGAACGTATTCCGGCTTATGAATTCGGCTACGGACTCTCCTATACTGCGTTTTCAGAAGAGACACTTACGGACGGTAGTGTTCTGGTTCGTAATACGGGTCGCATGGCAGGCAGACACGTCGTTATGTGGATGAAGAACCGTTGTCTGTCTTCTTTCCGTAAGACCCGTCTGCTGCAACCCGGCGAGGAGGAAGTGTTAAGGGAATAGCAGGCACGAATCTCCGTACGACAGGAAACGGAACCCGTGACAGAGGGCGTAGTCGTAGATGCTGTGCCAGTCGCCGCCGACAAAGGCGCTCACGAGCAGCAGCAGCGTGCTTTGCGGCTGGTGGAAATTCGTCACCATAACCTTCACTATGCGATATTCGTATCCGGGGGCGATTATAATCTGCGTGGAGGAATGCAACACATCAAGGCGATGTTTGTCAAGATATTGCAGCAACATCTCCAGTGCCTCTTTGCTGCTCACGGTGTATTCCCGGTCGTACGGCATCCATTGTGTCACATGGAGCTCTTCGCCGTCGCCGCTGTCTTGTCCCGCCGCCATCAGTTCGTGCGCGATAAGTCCCATGAAATAAAGACTCTCCAGAGTACGCACACTGGTCGTACCCACAGCGATGGCATGCCCTTCGTGAGCAATCAGTTTTTCCACGGTGGCGCGATTTACGGAGATGTGTTCCGTGTGCATATTGTGTCCTCCGATGTCTTCGCTCTTCACGGGGCGGAATGTTCCGGCTCCCACGTGCAGTGTCACCTCCTCGCGTTCTATGCCGTGAGAGGATATCTCTTCCAGCACCCGTTTCGTGAAGTGCAGTCCGGCTGTCGGAGCCGCCACGCTGCCTTTGATGCGTGAATAGACTGTCTGATATGTCGTGAGGTCGGACTTCTCTGTTTTGCGGTTGAGATAGGGCGGGATGGGCAGTTCGCCGGCCTGCTCCAGTATCTCAGCCCATGTGAGTGAATCTTCCCATGAGAAGCGTATTCTTTCCGAGGTGCCCTCGTGCCCGAGACGTTCTGCTCGCAGCATTCCGCCCTGGGGCAGCGTGAGAGAGAGTTTTCCCTCTTTCCATTTCTTGAGGTTGCCCACAAGACAGAGCCATTCGCAATCTCCCTTGCGTGCGAAGTTCTCCTGATACTCTTTCGGCTGGGCCGGTTCGAGGATAAATATCTCAATGAGCGCTCCCGTCTCCTTGTGGAAATGCAGGCGTGCCTGCACCACTTTCGTGTTGTTGAACACCATCAGTGCTCCCTTTGGGAGATACCCGGGAAGATTTCTGAAAACGTCCTCACCGATGCTTCCGTGGCGGTACACCAGCAGCTTCGAACTGTCGCGCTCTGCGAGGGGGTATTTTGCGATGCGTTCCTCTGGAAGGGGGTAGTTGTAGTCCTTTATTTGTATGTGTCTCGGATCAGTCATATCGGATGTCCCATAAATACAGTCCCCAGGCAGGCACGCTTTCTCCTGCCTGACAACGGTCCTTGCGTTCTATCACCTGCCGGAATTCCTCCACACTCATACGCCCGCGTCCCACTTCGATGAGTGTTCCCACGACGGCTCTCACCATGTTGCGCAGGAAACGGTTTGCCGTGACGGTGAAGCACCATGCTTCTGCATGACTTGCGGTGCAAAATCTCTCCTGTGTCCAGCGGGCTTCCGTAACGTGGCAGAGATTGGTCTTCACGTCGGTGTCCACTTTCGAGAAACTGGTGAAGTCTTCGTATTCCAGCAACACTTTTGCAGCCTCGTTCATCCTGTCGAAGTCCAGCGGGAATGTCACCATCCACGAGCGCTTTTCCAGAAAGGCGTCCTTGCCGGTGTGTATGTAATAGTGGTAGGTGCGCTGTGTGGCGGAGAAGCGTGCGTGCATCTCGCCGTCCACCTCCCTTACATCTTCCACTGCGATGTCGCGTGGCAGTATCTTGTTGAGCTTATAGACGAGTTGCCGTGTGTCCACCGGCTGTTCTGTGTCGAAGTGGGCCACCATCATTCTGGCATGCACTCCGGCATCCGTACGACCGGCTCCGGTCACGCTGATTTCCTCTCTCAGCAGCGTTGTGAGAGCGTGTGCCAGCGTCTCTTGCACAGAAACACCGTTCGGCTGCACCTGCCAGCCGTGATACATGCTTCCGTCGAAACTCAAGGTGATGAAAAAACGCACAATTTTTCTTTTTTGTGGTGCAAAAGTACGAAAAAAAGCAGACTCTTAAATTCTATTTCATAATTATTTCCTATTTTTGTAGAGAAAAACCTTAATTGATAATGAAAAAGATACTCTTTATCTTTCTTTCTGCGGCATTTCTGATAGTTTCGTGTGTTGCAAAGAAGGAGGCTCCGAAGACAGCTTATCTCTTCTGTTTTTTTTCCAACAACTCCCCCGAGGGTGAGCAGATTCGTTACGCTATTTCCGACGACGGTTTCACTTACAGGAGTCTGAAGGACGGTCAGCCTGTTGTGCTCTCCGACACGATTGCTCTCACGAAGAGTGTGCGCGACCCTCACATCATTCGCGGTGTGGACGACAAGACGTTCTATATGGTACTCACCGACATGCGCTCCTCTCTTGGCTGGCAGTCCAACGACGGTCTCATCCTCATGAAGAGCACCGACCTGATAAACTGGGAGCACACCGCCATCGATTTTCCCACACGTTTCCCCGATCTGGAGGGTTTCGACCGTGAGAACCTGCACGCCGTGTGGGCTCCTCAGACCATCTGGGATCCGCAGGAGAAGAAATACATGATATACTACAGCATCGGTCGTCACGACTGGGAGTATATCACCAGCGACAGCGTCCTCGACAGGAAGACCGGCGAGAAGAAACCCTTCTGCCAGCCTTATTTCAAGATATTCTACAGCTACGCCAACGAGGATTTCACGGACATCACAGAGCCCAGACTGCTCTTCGATTTCGGCACGGCTGCCATCGACGGCGACATCGTGCGTGATGAGAAGAACGACCAGTACGTTCTCTTCTTCAAGGACGAGGGCCGCAGCGTTGACAACAACGGTTTCAAGACCCGCCAGGGTGTGATGCGTGCCACGTCGAAGAATCTCACCGGTCCCTACACCGTAGAGTGGAAGCATCTCAACAAGCCCGACCAGTTCCCCGTAGAGGGTTCCAGTGTGTTCCCCCTCATCGGCGGCGAGAAATGGATTCTCATGTACGACTGCTATGCCGACGGCTATTATCAGTTCTGCGAATCCACCGACCTGAAGAATTTCACTTTTGTACACAATACAGCCACAAAGGGTAATTTCACTCCCCGGCATGGTTCCGTCATCCCCATCACGGCAGAGGAACGTGAACGTCTGGAAAAAACTTTTGGATATTAGTCTTATGAAAAACAGATTTTTGGCAGCATTGCTTCTGTTATCGGCGCTGCCCCTTTTTGCCCAGCGCAACGGCCAGCAGAATCCTCCGAAGCCCTCTGTTGTCCGCAGCGGTCTGATGGGCGTTGAGAAGGTGGCCCGCGACTGGGTGCTCGTCGTCCCCGACAGCCTTCTGGGCAAGGACATGCTCACCACCACACGTTTCATCTCCACTCCTCCTTCCACGGGTAAGTTCGGCGGAGAGCAGCTTCAGGAGCAGACCGTCTATTGGGAGCTGAATCCCGACAGCATGCTTGTTCTGAGAGCCCGCATGACAGTCAACGTGGCCGACACCACGCAGCGCATCTCCCGTGCTGTGACCGTTGCCAACGAGAATCCCATCATCGGCATCTTCGAGGTGACGGAGCACAAGAACAAGGCCCGCAAGGTGAAGGTCAACCAGTTCTTCCTCGAGGACGCTCCCGCACTGGGTTTCACAGAGTCGGCCAAGCAGTATTTCTCCCTGGCAGGCAGCCATGGCGGTCTGTCCTACATCGAGGATATCAAGACCTTCCCCGGCAATGTGGAGGTGCAGATGGTGAAGACCTTCGTCACGCGCGGGAGCAGCAACCCCTCCGCCGGGGCCACCGGACGTATGACTTTCCGTCTCAACGTCAGTTTCATCCTTCTTCCCGAGGTGCCTATGCTGCGCCGCTACTATGACCCCCGCGTGGGTTATTTCACCAACTCCTTCACGGAGTATTCCGACGACCAGCAGCGTGTCAAGGGCAAGGAGTTCATCTGTCGCTGGCGTCTCGAACCCAAGAGTGCAGAGGACTGGGACAAGATGGAGCAGGGCGAACTCATCGAACCCAAGAAGCCCATCGTCTACTATATAGACCCCGCCACTCCCAAACGCTGGCGTCCCTATCTCATCCAGGGTGTCAACGACTGGCAGAAGGCCTTCGAGAAGGCCGGTTGGAAGAATGCCATCCGTGCTGAGGAGTGGCCCGAGAACGACAGCACGATGTCGATGGAGGATGCCCGCTACAGTGTCATCCGCTATCTGGCTTCTCCCATTGAGAACGCCTACGGACCTCATGTCAGCGACCCCCGTACGGGTGAGATACTCGAGAGCCACATCTGCTGGTACCACAATGTGATGTCGCTCGTTCACGACTGGTATATGGTGCAGGCTTCCAGCATCGATGAGGCTGCCCGTAAGATGCACTTCGACGATGCCCTCATGGGCGAACTCATCCGCTTTGTCTCTTCCCACGAGGTGGGACACACCCTCGGTCTGCGACATAATTTCGGTTCGTCGAGCACAGTGCCCGTCGATTCCCTGCGCAACAAGGCGTTCGTCATCCGCCACGGACACACACCCTCTATCATGGACTACGCCCGTTTCAACTACGTGGCACAGCCCCAGGACGGTATCGGCCGCGACGGCATCTTCCCACGCATCGGCGACTACGACATGTGGGCCATAGAGTGGGGCTACCGTCCGATGCGCTACGCCATCGACGAGGATCTGGACCACCAGCTGGAGGAGCCGCTCACCTATAAGGCGCAGCAGAATCCGCGTCTGTGGTGGGGCGACGGCGAGACCTGGCAGGACGACCCGCGCCGTCAGACGGAAGACCTCGGCGACGATGCCGTGAAGGCCAGCGAATACGGTATCATGAATCTCAAGCGCGAACTCAAGAAGCTGCCCCAGTGGACCGACGAGACGACGGACTATTTCGGCGTCAACCTGCCTCTGATGTACAATCAGATATTAAACCAGTTCCTGCGCTACGTGGGTCATGTGTCCAACAATATCGGAGGTACCTACGAAACGTTCCGCACCTCCTATCAGGGCGGCACGCTCTATCAGCCCACGCCGCTGGAGCGTCAGAAGGCTGCCCTCGACTTCATCGACCGCCATTGCTTCCAGGAGCCCGTCTGGTTGCGCAGCGTGCCTTATCTCTCGCAACTGACGGAGAATCCCGAGGAGGTCACCCTCGTCGTGGCCCGCATAGTAATTATGCGTGTGATGAATCGTCTCTCCAGCAACCGTCTCAACCGTCTCTGGCCTCTCTCCGAGGTGATGGGCAAGGTCAGCGACCTCGTCATGAAGGAGACGCAGAGCGGAGCCCGTGTGTCGCGCTACCGCCGCGAGCTGCAGAACAGATTCGTACAGTCGCTCATCGACAGTTTCGAGGGCTCCGACGCCACCGACCCCGACCGTCCCGTCATGTTGATGACGCTGGAGCGTCTGCGCAACCGCACCATGTCGGCAGCCCGCCTCGCCACTGATTCCGCCACCAAGGCCCATTGGCTCAGTCTCCATGACCTAATCTCAAGAGCATTGAAGATATGAAGAAAAACCTCTTTGCCGTCATCGGCATTCTGATAGCGTGCTCTGCTTTCGGGCAGAAATACGAGAGTATGGAGGATGTGAACAGGGTTGTGGACCTCACCCTCGACTCCCTCGACAAGGCCGCCACAGCGCGTCCCGTTGCGGGCAGCACGCGCAAGGGCTCCAATCCCGTATTGTTTCTCGTGGGCAACAGTACCATGCGCACCGGCACTCTCGGCAACGGCGACAACGGCCAGTGGGGCTGGGGACGCTTCGCTCATGAGTATTTCGACGAGAACAAAATAACCGTTGAGAACCAGGCTCTCGGAGGCACCTCTTCGCGCACCTTCTACCGCCGTCTCTGGCCGGATGTGAAGAAGGGTATCAGGCCCGGCGACTGGGTTGTCATCGAGCTCGGCCACAACGACAATGGTCCCTTCGACTCCGGTCGTGCCCGTGCCACCATAAAAGGTATCTCCGCCACCGATTCGCTCAACGTCGTCATCAAGGAGACGGGCGAGCACGAGACGGTCTACAGCTACGGTGAGTATCTCCGCCGTTTTGTGCGTGAGACGCGTGCTCTCGGAGCGCATCCCATACTCATGTCGCTCACTCCCCGCCATGCCTACGTGGACGGCCAGCCCGGTCGTGTGGTGCGTGTCGACCAGACCTTTGGTCTCTGGGCTAAGCAGATTGCGGAGGAGCTGAACGTGCCCTTCGTCGACCTCAACGATATCTCCGCTCTGAAGTATGAGAAGATGTCGCCCTGGAAGTTCGGCTATCATTTCTACCTCGACAACATACACACCTCCGCCTTCGGAGCGCGTCTCAACTGCCGCAGCGCTGTGGACGGACTGCTCTCGTGCACCCATCCCGAGGTGCAGCCGCTCAAGGATATGATGACCAATATCGCGCTGCCCACCACCGGTGTGAAGCGCGAGAAGCGCAAACCGGTGCTCTTCATCACGGGCGACTCCACGGTGAAGAACGAGGACCGCGATTCCACCAACGGTATGTGGGGCTGGGGCTCTCAGGCTGCCACCGTCTTCAACACCAAGAAGCTCACCGTCATCAATGTTGCACAGGCTGGCCGTTCCTGTCGCACCTATCTGCGCGAGGGCCGTTGGGACAAGGTGGTCAATGACCTCCAGCCGGGCGACTTCGTCACCATACAGTTCGGCCACAACGACATCGGCAGCGAGCTATCCGGCGGCAAGGCACGCAACGAGATTAGCGGCACAGCCGACTCCTCGCATGTCTATCGCGTGCAGACCAAGGACGAGGTGCGCAACGAGGTGGTATACACCTTCGGATGGTATCTTCGCAAGATGATTGACGATGTGCGAGAGAAGGGTGCCACGCCCATACTCATTTCCCTCACGCCGCGCAACGAATGGCCCGACGGCGTGCATATCGAGCGTCGCAACGATTCCTATGGTAAATGGTATCGCGAGGTGGTGGCTCTCACCGGTGTGGAGTTCGTCGACCTGCACAATATCACCGCCGACGTGATGGACGCCATGGGACGCGAGGAGGCCAAGAGCTGCTATATCAAGGACCACACCCACACGTCGCTCCGCGGTGCGCAGATCAATGCCAAGAGTGTGGCGAAGGGTTTGAAGGACAATCGTTCTCCTCTGGCAAAGTACCTCAAGTAAGTCTTTCCGCTTTTCATTTTCCGCCGTGCACACGCTGAGGACTTTATTTCTCTTGCAGGCCGGTGAGCGTCTGTGCCGGCAGCGCGACCCTCTCTGGGGGCGCTCCAGTTCTGTGCTGCTCTTGCGCTGGCTCCTGACGGCTGTCTATGCCGTCTCGCTCCTGACGCTTGTGCGCTCCCTCGCTGCCGATGTCTCCTCTGGACTCATCGCCCTGAAACCGTGGTCGGCCGCCGTCCTCTTTCTCATCCCCGACTTCTGGCTGCGCTTCCTCTTCCAGCAGTCGCCTGTCTTGCGCACAGGAGCCTGTGCCCTGATGCCCGTGCCGCGTTCTCTGCTCGTCCATCATTTCCTCTTGCAGTCCCTCCTGGCGCCCTACAACCTCTTCTGGCTCCTCTGCTTCTTCTGGCCGCTGGGACTCCTGTGTGTGGTGCCTCTCTTCTCGTGGGCGGGACTTGCCGTGTGGATGCTTCTCTCGCTCTCTCTGACGGCTTGCTCTGCCTTGTTCTATCAGATGGTGCGTCTGCTCTCCGGGCGCCGTTTCTTGTGGGTGATAGCCGTTGCCGGACTCCACGTGGTGCTCCTCTTTGCCGCCGTGCTGTGGGGGGAGGGCTTCGACGCTGTGCCGACGCTGCCTCTTTGGCTTGTTGCGGCGGCCTTCGCTGCGATGGCTGTGATGTATGCTCTCGTCTTCCGGGTGCTGTACAATTTTAGGGAGGAATCCTCTTCCCGCCGTGAGCATAGTTCCGCGGAGTCTTTCCTTGCCCACATCCCGCTGCTCTCGCTGGAGTGGCTTCTGCGCTGGCGCAACAGACGTGTGCGCACCTCCCAGCTCTCCATCCTGTGTCTCATGGCTATGCTGTGTCTGGCGCAGTGGGGCGAAGCGGATGCCGACGCTGTGATGACGTCGTTCACCTGCCTCTACTGCTTTGCCGTACCGGGTATGCTGATGCTTGTCGACGTGATGAGCCACGAGGGCAACTACGTGGAGGCTCTCCTGATGGAGCGGGGCAGTGTGGAGCGTCTCCTGCGGGCGAAATACCTCTTCAATGTGCTCTTCCTCCTGCTGCCGCTGCTGATGCTCATGCCGGCTGTGACGCAGGGTCGTGTGCACCTTCTTCAGTGCCTTGCCTATATGCTCTTCACTGCGGGTGTGATATTTCCCCTGCTTTTCCTCCGCGCTCCCTATAATGCCTCTGCCCGTGCTCTCCACCGTCAGCGTCGTGTGCGTGCCTCGCTCTCTTATGCGCACGGTTTTATTGCCACTCTGGTGCTCTCCCTTCCCATTGCTATGGAGCGCGGTGCCCGCTGGCTTCTGGGCGATGTGTTGGGCTGTGCTGTGCTGATGCTTCTGGGCGTTGCCGGTGTGGCATCCCACCGTCTGTGGCTCGGCTACGTTGCCCGCCGTTTCATGCTGCGCCGCCATGCTCTTGCGGAGGGTTTCCGTGCCACCCGTCACTCTTGAAACCTGAAACCTGAAACTTGAAACCTGAAACCATGGATATCACAATCACTGATCTCAGAAAGACCTACGGCAGCGTCACTGCCGTCGATGTGCCTCATTTCGTCGTTGAGAGCGGTCAGGTGCTCGGTCTGGTGGGCAACAACGGTGCCGGTAAGACCACGCTCTTCCGCCTCCTTCTCGACCTCGTCGCTGCCGACGCGGGCACTGTTTCCGTTGCAGGCATTGACGTTTCGCGCAGTGAGTCGTGGAAGGCCTTCACCGGTGCTTTCCTCGACGAGTCGTTCCTCATCGACTATCTCACGCCCTCTGAGTTCTTCCGCTTCCTCTGGCGTCTCTCTGCAGGGTCGGACGATTCGCTGGCTGCAGCCCTGACTGCGTGTGCTCCTTTGCTGGAGGGCGTGCCCGATGTCCTCATCCGCGAGCTCTCTGCCGGCAACCGTCAGAAGGTGGGTCTTGCTGCGGCTTTCCTGCGCAGTCCTGAGCTGGTGGTGCTCGACGAACCGTTCACCTTCCTCGACCCCTCGTCCCAGCATGTCCTCAAGTCGTTCCTCTCCGCTTACGTGAAGCGACATCCCGCAGCCATTGTGCTGCTCTCCTCTCACGACCTTCATCATGTGTCGGATGTCTCTTCCAGGATTGCCCTGATGGAGCAGGGGAGGATAGTCCGCACTTTCGATGCCCCTGCCGCTGCCCTCACCGCCCTGGAGGATTATTTCGCAGTGCGATAAGAGGGGAATTTCGGGTTTGCCCTAATTCCTGCCCTCGCGATACTCGGATGGGGTGAGACCGAACATCTTCTTGAATTGGGAGGAGAAATTCCTTGCAGTGACAAATCCCACGCGGGCAGCAATCTCGTTCACGCCCATTAACGTGAACAAGAAGAAAAAACCGTCATAGTTGGCGGTTTTTTGTTGTTTATGTGACACTGAAATTTTGTGGCCACCCTTTTTCCGGCCATTGCGGCCATTCGGGCCAAGCGTATTCAGAGACCCCTCGAAGACAGCTCTCAGTCCGCCCGTACCTAACTGCCGGTCCGCCCGTACCTAACTGCCGGTCCGCTAGGAGCGAACTCGCGGTCCGAAACGACCGGGCTGAGGGTTTGTAATAACAAAAATGAGGCGACTCTCGCGAGCCACCTCATTTCAAACGAATTAAAATTTAACTATTACTATATCTCGAAAAGAATATAGCCTTCTTTATTCAGTTCAGAACTTAAAGTTTAGAGACAGTTTTTGAGCAATCTCTCATTCTTCACTCTTCACTCTTCACTCTTCACTTGCGCATCGCGCACTACCATTCATCCCAAGTGTTGAGGGATTCGCGGGCGTCCATTTCTTCAAGAATATCACCATCACCTACTGCAGCAGGGGTCTCTGGGTTGAAACTTCTTTGTGGATCAGTAGGAGAATTTGCAAGCATTTTTTCCAAATTCAACTTAACAACCGTATTTTCCGGCTCAATATATGTCTTTTTCATTTTCGTATCCTCCATTATTTTAGTTCAACTTTTGGCCATTAGCACTGTACTTCACGCCGTTATTCACGATGACTATCTTACCACCGATGAGGTACTTGCCGTCCTTCAGACCTTCGGTCTTTGCGCCTGCTTCCTCAATAGCGTTGATAGCAGTTACATCTTCGTCGAAGGAAATTGCCAAGCGGGCTTCTCCGCTGCCACTAACGCCTGCCGTCACATAGCAGCGGTTGAGTTTACCGGTAGCATCCTTACTCAACTTATAGAAGGCCTGATTGCCTGTCTGCGTCTGCAGAACGTAAGAATTAACAGGAACTGTCTTTTTGCTATCATCCAGAATACCAGTCAAAGCACCGACAGTCTGATTATCTGTTACTGTAGCATCGCCATAGAATGTCATATCAACACTTACACCATCGCCATAGACGATAACAGGAGTACCTGCAGGAAGTGTTTTTTCACCTTCGTATTCCTTCTTAAGGGTAACCTCTGTATCGGAACTTGTTGCAGAGTATGCCTTTACATTTTTCGGCAGAACGATAGCGAACGGAGCAATGAATGTGCCTAACTTATCGTTGTCAACCTTGAGGTTAGCTGAAGTGGAGCCATTACCAAGGTATGTCAAACGGAAGTCATCTACTTTATACCAGTAGTTATCTTTTGTTACGGCAGAAATAGCCAAGTTGCCTTTGTCTGCCAAGGTGGCCTCTACAGTCATCTTGACACCTGTTCCTTTTTCAATAGAGTTTGCCTTAGATGTCTGACCTCCCATCTTCAATTGGAGTTCTTTTTCGGCATCTGTGGCCATCACAGCTGTCAGTCGATATCTTCCGGCAGGCATATTGTTCAGCGTTTGGGAGATTTCATTACCGGCTCTCCAAGTGTTAAACAGGTAAGCACCGTCAGAATCGGACATCTTGTACGTATCACTTGTCGTGGATCTTGCTCCAGTATCATTGCTGAGACCAACGCTCCAACCGGTTAGGTCTCCCGTCTCAAATGAGGGATTTACAATAATTGTTGTCCAATCAGAGCCGATACCCTGGGCTGTTAATGCGGCAATGCGGGCATCAGCGAGGTCATTTATTGCTTCACCTGTGGATGTATACGTGCCATTGTCGTATTTACCTTCAATGGGTGATATCTGACTATCCCATTCATTCTGACCAGCCTCGTTCAAACTACTGATCTGATATGCCGTGGGAGCATCTGTAATAACCGTATTTATGGTCGTGTACAATGATATGCTGGCCTCTGCCGCAATGATGGCATTAGCTGCCGTATTATATTTATCGACAGTCTGATCTGCATTATATGCATCAACAGCTGTGGTTTGAGCGGAAGCAACAGAGGCATTCATCTTACCACTTGCAGCAGTCAGAGATTCCGGCAGAGATGCTCCGATGTAGGTTAACTTGAAGTTGTCCCAATAAGCCCAATCTTTGGAAACTGAAGATCCAGATTCCTTCTTGATGCCTAATGTAAGAGTTCCATCCGCGACCACATCAACAATGGTGTTATGATATGCGTCTAACGTGTTAAAGGCATACTTCGCTGCGGTTTTATCATTAGGAACAACAAACGAACTTTCAGAAACTTGTATCCATCCTCCTGTGCCGGGAGCAGAAGCCTTCTCTGTATAGAAGTTTATGCTCTGTACATCCACGGATTTATTGGTAGTATACAATTTAGCATTTTGTGTTGTTTCTTGTACGCCTTCGTCTCCGGCACGATAGAACGCCTGTGCTTCTATAAGATAATAACCGTTAGGAATTTCTGCAATTTCCTGCTTTTCATCAAAACTAGCAGAATTCCACGACTCATGTCCAAACAAGTTAGGATTTGTAATTAGGACAGACATATCTGCTCCTGCACCTTGGGCCTTAACGGCTTTAACGTACGCATCGTCGAGCGCAGTATTTACCTCAGCGACAGCTTCATATATACCGTCATTGTAATCATCTTGGATAGCCGCATATTGAGTACCCCATTCTGTCTGTCCTGCAGCATCCAGTGTCGTGGTTACGTTGTATGTAGTGGGAGCATTGGTTATGGCTGTATTGATGTCTACATACACAGCAGCAGAGGCTTGTGCATTGAATATTGCCGTTTGTAGTGCGGTATAGTTGTCTGTTGTCTTACTTCCATTATACGTATCACTTGCATCCACCAATGCCTTGTGTATCTCTGCATTCATCTTTAAAGCTGCAAGTGAAGAGACATCCACATCAGGCATACCGTCCGAATAGAGGGTCAATGAGAAGGTGTAATTGGGACACCAGTTTGAACACACTGGATTGGAGGGATTATATAGCCTGTAGGTTAGAGTGCCGTCGCTGACATATACATATACATCGTTGGCATATTTCTTGTCATCAAAAGCGGCCTTTGCACCAGTCGTGCTATTTGGGTAATACTTGCCATTTGCTCCTTGATAATCATTGCCGCTTTGCCATGGAGTATCCGAAGCAACATCCATAACGCTCATCATTCGTGTCTGTTGTCCGTTAGCCTCCAAATATTCCACGCCGACTCCTGCTCCGGCCTGATAGGCATCATATGTTGTGGCATTCGTGCCAATACGCTGATAACCATAAACACTCAATTTGTAGAGACCGTTCTGCAGGCCGGACAATGTTTTTGCTCCAAACAAGTCACCGCCAGTTTGGAAATTATCTTGAACTGCATTAACATTATAACCGCTGGGGAGGGTTATGCCTATAGCGGTGTAGCTTGCAAGAGCTGTTTCAAGGCTAGCCTTTGTCGTTGCAGAGATTCCGGCAGCACTTGCTGCGGTGGCTGCCTGCGCATCCACCCATGCTTGCATTGCTGTTGCGTGAACTGCAGGAGTGATGAAATTCCAAACGTAACCGGTTTGTGTGCCATGAGTAATTTCAACCTTCCCTGTTGTGGTGTTGGCAACTGTGAGTTCACATTTGTTGTTTACCTGCAGACGTACCTTATATCCGCCATCTACAGCAACGACAATCCACTTGTTGGTGTTTGCACCGCGTTTGGTCTTTGTTGCAACATTATAGTTATTGTTATCGTCCAAATAGTAGTTCTCATTCTCCAAGAACTGTATGTAGCTTACACCATCTTTGTCCGTTGTCAGGTTAAATCCCAAACCAAAGTTGTCTACACAAGCATTATTATCTGTCATACGGCTCAGATACTTCGTCTTTGCACTGACAACAGTTGAGAGGAAATAAGTACCGTCGAACACGGCAGGAGTCTTGAAACCAACACTGATTGCACTATTGGTCGCATGTCCCTCATATCCAAATGCTCCCTCAGGAAGACTGATTGAATAATCAGTAGCATTTGCCGTCAAGTTACAATCAGAGAAGGTAGCTGTTAATGTTGTTCCATCACTGGTCAAAGTAGAACTCGTAGCAACAGAAACGCCATTCTTGTAAAGGGTTGCGACAGGCGTCCCAACAACTGCCAAGGAAGCATTGCTGTCATCTGTAGTTGCATCCGAGAAGGAAACCGTAAACGTGGTCAGTGCGCTTGAACTAAAATAATCACCGTCACTAATGCTCGTAGTTTTCGAGCCCTCATTCAAATCGTAGGTGCAAGCAGCGATAGTTAAACCTGCGTCAGCATTACCTTTGAAGTAGAATGTACCTTTAGACAAAGTCACGCAATTGCTTCCACCTTCTGTAATATCAACAGTAGAGAAATCGTTGGCATCTGCGTCCTTGGTTCCATCCTGTGTATAGCTTAGCGTCACAGTCGCATCAGAAGAAATCTTATAACCTCCGGCTGCAGAAACCGTGAAAGAATACCACATCCCGTCTGTCGTGGAAGTTTTTGTGTTGAATGACTCGGGGGTTGCATAGTATTGAACACCATTGCCGAGATCTGTTATTGTGATATCGGTTGTTTCTTCACTCTTGAAATAGAATGTGCCAGCATTAAGGAATATATTTTCTGTGCCGTCTGCAGTAATCTCAAGCGTTGCATAATCGTCATTTTCTTTTAATTTCGTTCCATCCTGAGTATAACTCAGCGTTGCAGCATTAGATGAGGAGATACCATAAAAACCTTTGCTGCTAATTGTTACCTTATACCACTGACCAACAGCAGTCTCACTACCAGATGTAAACTCTGTGGCTACATCTGCGATGACAAAGCTCCTATAAGAAATGTCAAAACCTTGAAGCGTAACCCATTGTTCTGTGCCATCACACTTTACTTCAATGGTCATTGATTCGTTATCTACTACCAAATCATTTACGCGTGCAACAGCATCACCATAGGTGAGGCCCTGACCAGTAGTTCGGCGGTCATTGGGGATGTTCGTTCCGCTATTTGTTGCCCACCCGTTTTTGGTGGTATTACAAGCCCATGCTGTGCCAAAGGACACCATGGTGGGAACATTCGCGGTTTTGGCATCGCCACTACCGGTGACACTCAAAACCGGAGCATTACCTTCACCATCCTCACGATACATTCCATGAAATACAATGTTATATACGCCGTTAGGCACACTTTGTGTCTGTTTGAGTGTGAAAGTAGTGTGAAATTGCTCCATTACGCCACCCCAGTCAAGACCACCGCTAACGCCCCATCCTGTATTATTCCAATTCCCTCTAATGTCTGCATTTGTAAAGAGGGCAGACACATTACAAGGTTCTTTGATATATGCTGCAACCGCATTAATAAGGATTCGGGTTGCAGAGCGTAACTCATCAACAGTTGCCGATGAGTTGACATATGTCGTGTTGGCTGTAGCAAGAGCCGATGCGCAATCAGATATATGGCCAGATGATTCCAAGGATTTATAAACGGCATACATGGCTTTTTTCTCCTTGTACTTAGCATAACTACCATCTGTGATTTTGTCAACAGGAATAAAGGCCCAATCATAAAAGTCCTGGCCACCAACAATGGTGAGTTTTCCACCATATTTCCACGAGACATCAAGTTTTTTTGAACGATCCTTATTGGTTAAAGAATATATGTTTGTACCCGTTGATGCCAGTGTCCACTCGGCATGATCCGTTTGGTCAACAAAGATATTGTTTGCTGCTTCGTCACCATGAGCACTAAAAAATTTGCTTGTTGACTTTTCCGAAGCAATTTTGATAACTCCTTCATTATGACTCTTTACATAGCACTTATGGCGGTCAGAAGCGGCCTGATCTCCAGTCTCCAATTTGGTCGCAATACCTTCAGTATCGTAATTCATTCCGAAATTTGCAAAAGCATCAGCTTCTACATTGTAGATGTAAATAACATCATCTGCTCCAAGTGTAGCGGGATCAACGCCCGGTACTTCAGGGGCAGTCCACGTTCCCTGTGCCCACATCCCGACAGACGTCAGCAATGCAGCCAACAAAAAGAATAGTTTTCTTTTCATAGTAAATTTGGTTAATTAGTTAAAATGTTTTTTATCTCACATAATACTTGCGGCCGGCCTTGATGTAGATACCGCGCGGCAGACCCTTGAGGCTGGTGGCGGAGAGACCGCCGTCGCCAGCATGGTTGATTTCTTCAAAGAAGATACCGTAGTGGGTCTTCTCAATCGTTGCACCTCGTTGTCCGGCATCCACGGTCAGTGTGGAGACTTGGTCGGAGGTGTTCTGTGCACTTGCCGTCATCGCCATAAAACAGAGGCAAATGATGATGAGAAGGATGTAAACGCTTGTTCGAAAATAGTAGCTCATGGATATTCTTTTTTTATTTTTTTCTGCAAAGTACGTGTTTTCATGGCGAAATGTACCTGCTTGATTGTCCAAGAATGTGTGTTTTTTTTGTATTTATTCATTTTTAGATGTTTCAGACATGTTTTTTGGACAAATGAGACATGCCTTTAGCTATTATTTTTGTATCTTTGCCAGTGGATTTCAGTAAAATCGTTCGATGAAGCGGTATTTATTCCTCATGACATGGGTCCTGACGGCAGGTGTTTCAGTTGTCTGCGGACAGCGTCAATGGACGGTGGCTGACGGCCTGCCTACAGGTGAGGTGCGTCAGATTGTGGAACTGCCCAACGGACAGATGCTTGTCAACTGTGAGGGGGTGTTCTGCCTTTCAAACGGGCGTTCCTTCGACATCGTCGCATGCGACCAGAACCGCTGTCATACCTTCCGTAAATATGTCAACCAATACGGTCAGATGTGGCAGGGGGATTCGCTCCTGTGGCTACATGACTTCTATCGGGCATATCTTTTTGACGTACGTTCACGTTCGTTCCGCTATGATATAGAATCGCGGCTCAACGAACCGGCTCTCGCCTCATTCCTGGCGTGCGAGACTCCGACACCGCCGCCCACAGAAAAGCAATGGGAAACAATCGGAGAGTACGGTATCCGTGATGTTACCCGCGCCACCTGCGACGGAAAAGGCGGGCTGTGGGTGGGCACACGTGCGAATGGAATATGGTATTGTCCGCCTATGCGGGTCAAGCCACAGATTATTACCACCGCCAATCCCCTCATAGAGCAGGCACGCAGCACACATGACGGTTCGGGACATATGTGGATGTGCAAACCGGACGGACTGACGTGCGAATATGAGGGGCAGACATTACATTACGACCGCAACAACGTCCCAAGCCTACCGCACAATCGCACCACATTCATCACCCAACTGTCCGAACAGCGCTATCTTCTCTGCGATTCACTGTGCCTTCTGGGTTATTTCATGCCGGAAAAGATGGATTTCCATTTGCTCAACACAAGCATTCCCTCCCTTGCAAAATACCGTCACATCGCGGGAGCCTGCGTCATCGACGGGAAATGGACCGCTGTGTATACTCAAAACGGAATTTTCCTGCTTGACACGGAAGCCGACACACTGGCTACGTTTCCCACAGCCCGCGAGATAGAGCAATACAGCAGCAAATACAACTGCATGCTCAAAGACGGCAACGGGGTGCTGTGGATTGGCACCCAGAACGGTTTGTTCCGCATAGCCGACGATAAGGCAGAACGCATCACCGACCTGAACAACCATTGCATACGAAGCCTTGTCATGGACGCAGACGGAGATGTATGGGCAGGTACATCCTGCGGCATTTCGCGAGTCAGTCCCACAGTGGTAAACCTAGGAAAAAGCGACGGAATACCGCCGGTGACGATGATGGACCGCGCTGCCTGTCTTACCGATGACGGACGGCTTGTCTTTGCCGCCGGTGGCGGGCTGGCGGTAGCTTTCCGTCCCGGTGAGATGATAGGAGATGAGAAACCCCTTCCTGTGGTCATCACCGGCATGACACTCAACGGAGACCCCGTCGCGGCTATCGACTCGGTTTTGTCTTATAGTCAGAACTACCTCACATTCCAGTTCTCTACGCTCAACTATGCTGCTCCCTCGCACGATAGCTATCGATACCGCCTGCGCGGTTTGGAGCGCTCATGGAATGTCTGCAGCGACGGCAGCGGACAGGGCACTGCCGGCTATAAGGCTCTGCCTCCCGGCAGTTATGTGTTCGAGGTTCAGGCCTCCAATGCATCCGGCCTTTGGGGCGAACTCACCGAGCTTTCTTTCTCCATACGCCCGCCTTGGTGGCTCACATGGTGGATGAAGACAGCCTGTTGTCTGTTGGCCTTGCTTGTCGTTCTTTGTATGATAGCTTTCTATCTGAAGAAAAAGAAGGCCAAGCTGGAACGCGAGAACGATGCCCGTGTCAATCGTCTCTTCGAATTGCGTGAAGAGGCCCGTCATCAGTTTGCCGAGTCGTCCAATATCGCTCCTGACAAGATTACCGTCAATGCCGAGGAGGAGAGGCTGGTGTCTCTGATGCTGAAGGCCATTGAGGCGCATCTCGACGATGAGGACTACAATGCCGACCAGCTGGCACGCGATGTGGCTATGAGCCGTGCCTCGCTTTACAAGAAACTGCAGACCATGCTTGGCATCACACCCACCGACTTCATCCGCAATGTACGTCTGAAGCGTGCTGCCCGTCTGCTTGCCGACACCCAGTTGCCCATCAGTGACATTGCCTCCCGTGTAGGCTTTGTCACAGCGAGGAATTTCTCTGCCTCATTCAAGAAAATGTTCGGCCTCACTCCCTCCGAATATCGGGAACCGAAGGAGGGTCAATAAAGTGACGAGTCTGTCTCTTTTGTCCAAAAGATATGTTTGAAATGTCTATTTTTTCATTTTAGACAATCAAAGCGCATAGTTTTAGACAGGTGAATACGTGCTATTATGTGTGTAACAGTTACTTTTGCACCGACAAATAACATGTGAAACGCAAAAACGTTTGAAAAAATGGGTAGAAAAGTATTGCTGCTGTTGGTTCTTGCCTCAGTGATGGCTGTGGCGCAGGAGAGCAACCTGAAGGTTCATTACAATTTCGAGCAGGTCTCGGGAACGAAGGTCACCGATGAGGCGTCGGGCATATCTGCAGTTCTGAAGAACAAAGCGAAAGTGGTGGAAGTAGGTTCCTATCACGTGCTGGATCTCGGGGAGTCGAACGGCTATCTGGATATGACCAGAAACACCGGCAGTATTATTCAGGCACTCTCGGATTTCACTGTCTCGGTATGTTACCGCATAGACAAGTCAGCCGACATTTCCGCTGCAGGTAATTTCCTGTGGAGTTTTTCAAGACTTATGGAGAATACGGAGACCTCCTCCTTCTATTCCGGTTATAGGGTAAATGCGCAACGCATGGCCACCGCTCCGGCAGGCTGGGGCAGTGAGGTGGGCATGCAGATGGGTACAGCCTCTGAGAAAGGGCGCTGGATTCACATGCTCTACCGTCAGACAGGGGCGAAAGGTGAACTCTTCCTCGACGGTGTGCGTGTGCAGGTAAATTCCTCCATGCCCGTTTTCAGTGAGATATTCACCAATATCACCATCTACAACTGGATCGGGCGCCCGCCGTTTGCCAATGACACTTATCTGAAGAAAACCCTTGTGGCAGATTTCCGCGTTTATGATGTGGCGGTGAGCGACGAGAAGGTGGCGGAGCTGTGTGCAGTGGCAACAGATCTGGAGATTGCATACCGTTACGGTGTGCCGGGTGATTTCACACAGTTGAGTGCAACAGTGGAGGCGTGCGATGCATTTGTTTCTTCCGCAACTGAGGGGTATGCACCCAATGCCTTAAGGGAGCTGCAGGACAATCTTGCAATAGCAAAGTCGGAGTTGGCGGCAGGGCGTGCTTCTCAGGATCTGATAGATAACTATGTCTCTACGCTGCAGTCCCTGTTGTCTGCCGCCAAGGCTACCAAAGGTTATCAGGCAAAGAGGGTGTTCCCCGTGACGGGCGACCACGGCTTCGTACATCCGGGCGGTATTGTGTCGCAAGAGGATATCGACCGTGCCAAGCAGTTGCTGGCGGATGGCAATGCGCGTATGCAGCAGGCATGGAACATACTTTGTGCCAACGCATATTCGCAGGCCGATGTTGCCACGTGGCCTACGGAGACGGTGATTCGCGGTGGCGGCTCCGGGCAGAATTATATGAACTGTGCACGTGGTGCGGCGATGGCATACCAGAATGCGCTGCGCTGGAAGATAGGGGGCACACGTGCCAATGCCGACGGAGCGGTGCGTATCATGATGCAGTGGGCACGCCAGTGCAAAGGCCTGGGAGGTGACACCAACGTATCTCTCGCTGCGGGTATCTACGGACACGAATTTGCCAATGCCGCAGAACTGATGCGCGACTATGACGGATGGTCGCCAGAGGATTTCGAGGAGTTCAAGCAGTGGATTATCAAGGTGTTCTACAATCCCGCCATCGACTTCCTCCGTCGCCGTCACGACACATGGCTCAACTTCCGTTATTCCAGTCTGGGACAGCGTCCGGGACACTACTGGTCCAACTGGGGGCTGTGCAATGCTCTTTGTGTGATGTCCATAGGCATACTCTGTGATGACGTGCACATGTACAACCAGGGCGTTTCCTTCTATAAATACGACCACGTAGGCACATACAAGGACCGCTCGAAGAACAGCGTCATCCTCAATGACGGATGCGATGAATTCATCGGTAATCTCGTTCCCGTGGTGCTTCCCGATTCACGCGGGCCTTTGGGATATCTCGGACAGATGCAGGAGTCGGGTCGCGACCAGGGACACTCGCTGATGGCTCTGGGTCTTGCTCTTGACATCTGTCAGGTGGGATTCAATCAGGGTGACGACCTCTTTGCCTATATGGACGACCGCATCGCTGCCGGTACGGAGTTTGTTGCGGCAATGAATTTCGGAGGTGTTGATGCAGCGTCTCTTCCGTGGATTAACTATAATTATGCCGATTGTCGCGGCACGATGGGTGCCGGTTGGCTAATGACCGGCCCTAACACGGGAGGAGCGGGGGAATACCGTCCCTATTGGGATCGTGCTATCGGCTACTATGAGGGACTGCGCGGTGTCAAGTTGCAATATGCCGAGCAGGCAAGCGCCAGGGTCTGCCCTGACGGCGGTGGCGGCAACTACAGCCAGAATTCCGGCGGTTTCGACCACCTCGGCTTCTCCACGCTGACCAGCTGGCGTCCTGCAATAGATGCTTCTGATGCTATCGTGCCGTTGTCCGGTAATATTGTCTACAAGGGTGTGACGTATAAGAATCAGACCAATCTGGGCGGTTTGAAGTACAAGTACGAGGTGTGCCCCTCAAAGGGTATTCCGGCAGACGACAGTGAGATAACATTGTCTCCGGTGTTGCCGCAGGGTGCTGCCGACACAGGACTCTGGCAGTGGAGCACAGGTGAGACAACCCGTGAAATCACGGTGAAAGCGGACAAGAGCTACATATACCGTGTCACCTATACGGCAGAGAACGGCATGCAGAGCCGTCAGTCGTTCGCCATTGCTGTCAGCGGTGATGCCGCACCCGACGTGATGACCAACGAAATCACCGTGGACGGCGTGATAGAGCGCATATTGGAAAAGACGGTACTCAGCGGTACAGATGTGATACTCTATGCCGGTGCCACAACGGGTTGGACCGATGATTATCTTTGGGACAACGGCGTGAAGTCAAGCGTTGTGGCGATACCCGCTGTGACGAGCAGCCGCACATACACCTGTCAGTATGCCAATCAGAGCGGTGCCGTCAGCGAGAGCGTGTTCCGCTTGAATGCGGTGCCGGCCATGCAGTTCATCAACGGCGAAGCAGCCACAGAGACGGAAGTGCTTTCCGGCACCAGACTGACCCTGCGCCTTGACATCCCGTCTTATGTCAATCCCGAGGAGATCAGCTGGGACGGCGGGCAGACGGGAAAGACATTCGTTGTGGATAACCTGCAGGAGACCACGCAGGTGACGGCCACGTATCAGGGACAGCCCTATGTGTATAATCTGCAGGTGAAGGAGGCTCCTTATTCTTATTACAGCCTGCTGACCGCTGCCAAGGGCTATCAGCTGGTGACATCTGCGGCCGATTTGGCTCTGTTGGCTGACGACCATTATATCGTGCTTGCCTGTGATGAGGCAGACCTGCTCATCGGACTCAGGGATGCGCCCCACAACGGCAATAAGGCGCTCTTCTACGAAACGCCGGTGGATCCGCTCACGGATTTGTCCAAGGTGTTCACCGTAGAGTCTTTCGACGGAGGCTTCTGTCTGCGTAATATCGACTACGACGGTCTGCTGTTGCAGACGGAAATGAATGCGCCGCATAATCTGCGCACTCACGACCAGCCCTTCGCATGCAGTTGGGCACGCCTGCTGATGACGCATACGGGCGGTGCCTGGACAGTGGAGAACGGCACTTATCCCGGTAATTGGTTTGGCCTTTGGACTCCTGAGAACGGCTATCGCGACGGAGAGGAGATAGCATGCAACAAGAAGGGCGACGATATCGGCCATCTGCAGATATTTGCCATTGCCAAGTCGCGTTTCCATAGCGACGTCCTTGCCGATGCCACTCCCGACAATCCCGTTGATGCTACGCCGTTGGTGGTCAATCCTCAGTTCATAGGCAACGGTTTCGGCTGGACGATGGCCGGCACGTGGGGCAACCAGCGCTACAACGGTGCTGTGGAGGTGTGGCATTCCACCAACTTCAGTTTCACGCAGAGGCTCTACGGCCTTCCCGACGGCTACTACACGGTGACCTGCCAGATGGTGAACGGCGAGGGTTCCAATACGGGTTATCTCTTCGCCACATCCGGCGGCATCACGGAGAAGGATGTTGTCACGGTGAGCTGTGCCGGCAGTAATTTCGATGCCGAGCGCGACAAGATGGCTGCAAATGCCTCCTACGGTCTGCTGTCAGTGGAGGTCAGGGTGACTGACGGCACATTGTCGTTTGGCATCAAGGAGCCCACGAGCGGCACCACGTGGCTTGTGTGGGATAATTTCACGCTGACTTACACCGGCAGCAATCCTTCCGATGTGGTAAGTCTTCCGGGTTCGCGTATGACAGAGGACGATACGCTCTACGACCTCATGGGCCGCAGGGTAGGCGAGCCCCTTTCCGGCAAAATCTATATTAAGGGAGGGCGCAAGCTGTTGTACAAATAGCTTTCGATAGTGAGAAGGGCGCCAGTGAAGGTGCCTTTCTTTACTTTGGACATTAACGGTTTTTACATCATGACGAAAGGGATTATTGCACTGCTTCTGCTTTTTTACACATTGACCGTACCGGCTCAAATCATCTATGCCGACTACAGCGACCCGGATGTGTGCGAGGGTACGCATGGTGATTATTGGCTGACGGCCAGCAGTTTCCAGTGCACTCCGGGACTGCCTCTATTGCACAGTACGGACTTGGTGCATTGGGAGTTGGTGAATTATGCGCTGGAACGCCTGTTGCCCGCGAGCCATTACAACTCCGTGCAGCATGGTTGTGGTGTATGGGCTCCCAGCATCCGTCGCCACGATGACATTTATTACATCTATTGGGGCGATCCGGACTTCGGTGTCTTCATGGTGAAGAGTGATAATCCGTGCGGACGGTGGAGCGAGCCGGTGCTGGTTGTGGAGGGCAGGGGAGTTATTGACCCCTGTCCGCTGTGGGATGATGACGGACGATGCTATCTTGTGAACGGATGGGCTGCCAGCCGCTGCGGTTTCAACAGCGTGCTGACGGTGCGCGAATTGTCTTCAGACGGTAGCCGGGTCATCGGTAAACCGGTTCTTGTTTATGACGGACAGGTGGAAGGTAATCACACGATAGAGGGACCCAAATTCTACAAGCGCGACGGCTGGTATTATATCCTCGCTCCAGCGGGCGGTGTGGAGAGAGGTTGGCAGGTGGCGTTGCGAAGCCGTAACGTGTATGGCCCTTATGAGAGTCAGATTGTGTTCAACAAGAACGGCATTCATCAGGGCGGTTGGGTGGCAGACAAGTTCATCGCGTTTCAGGATAAAGGTCCTTATGGACGCATACTTCATCTGCTTGATGTGGAATGGAAGAACGGATGGCCTATGATGAAGGAGGCGAAAAGCAATGGAGTGAAGTGTGATAAATACAAATCGCCGATAAAACTTCAATACCAGTGGCATGCCAATTATCAGGACAGTTTCGGGTTTGAAACGAATAGCGGTGTGCGCGTCTATGGCCACGCGGTGTCATCCGGCTTTAGGAACCTGTGGGAAGTGCCGAATCTGTATCTGAGGAAATTTGAGGGAGAGACGTTCACCGACACTCTTCATCTGATTATCACGGCAACAGACGAAAGTCAGCAATCAGGCTTCGTTGTGATGGGGCGCGACTACTGCCGCCTTTCCGCAGAACTGCAGGGTGATGCCTTTGTGCTGAAATATATCACTTGCAGGGATGCAGACCTAGATGGCACAGAAGAGTCCACCGTCATAGGGCGTATCGAAGCGCGTTCCTACAATGCCGGTGCAAAAAACAATTATGAATGCCGCCTTAGCGTTCGCATACAGTGCGACAAGGGAGCTCTCTGTCACTTGTCCTACAGCACGGACAGCAGCCGGTTTACACCGATTGCTATTCCTTTCCAAGCTCGCGCGGGCAAATGGATAGGTGCGAAGTACGGGGTATTCAGCATCACACGCGATACAAAATCCAAAGGATGGGTGGAACTTTCCGGCGACAAACTCGTCGTGAGACCGTAGGCTGACTCTGAAAACGCGTGTCTTGAGTAGGCACAAAATTGGGATATCTCGGAAATAAAAGAAGGCCGCTGAAAAAAATCAGCGACCTAACTTTTCATTTATCAATTCTCAATTATCAATTGTCAATTCTCAATTAGGGCGCAGCCCGCTTAAAGGGCGACATGTATCCAACTCCCTTCGTTGATCAATTCCGTATGCGGTAGACTGTCTCTGATGTAGGCGTAGTGCCCTGGAACGAAGGGAATATCGACTGCGCGGCCCTTGGTGTGGTAGCTGTTCTTTGCACCACCGACTGCATCGTTCAGTGCCTTGCAGCGGAAACCGGAGTTAATCCTTATCGGTTTGCCGAAATGCGCCCTGAGTGGTTCTAGCACCTTCTGGCAGAGCTTCTGGAGGTTATTCACTTCCGCAGCGTTGATGCGGTTTTCGATGCCCTTCTTTGTCGCTGTCTCGCTGCGGAGCATCTCTTCTAGTGTAAAGTGTTCTGTTAGTTGCATAATCGACCCCCTCTAACTCCCCAAGGGGAGCACCATAATGGGGCATTGGGTTTAAGAGACCCCCCCTCAATCATTTCTTCCCCCTTGGGTTTAAGAGACCCCCCCTCAATCATTTCTTCCCCCTTGGGTTTAAGAGACCCCCCCCATCAATCATTTCTTCCCCCTTGGGGGACTGAGGGGGGGCTGGTTATTTGTTGAGTATCTCTTTCATCTTTTCGTAGTAGGAATCAACTCCGAGTAGTGTGGCACAAAGCACGAGAAGTT
>JAEEGH010003698.1_pt1 | contig 39873 bp, 34 predicted proteins | sample 9134181 | NCBI WGS metagenome assembly JAEEGH01 (sample SAMN16246544, study PRJNA631951) | gut metagenome | biome: gut microbiome; feature: rumen; material: DP-attached | host: Bos | place: Iran: Karaj | collected 2018-10 | reverse complement strand
ACCGCGAAGGCATGTTCTTTGCAGCGCGTACCTTCGCTATGAAGTGGGGCCAGGCGCTCGCAATGCTCGTGTTCACCTCTCTGGCGATCCTCGGCACGACGCAGGACCTCAAGAGCAACGACCTGACGGCATCCCCGATCGGTCTCCGCATCATCGCGATCGTCGCGGTCGTGTTCTGCGTACTCGGCGCAGTGATCCTTGCACTCTATAAGGAGAAGAAGGTCATGGGCGTCATCGAAGAGGCGCACAAGAAGGAAAACCTTCCCGAATAACGAGGTCTGATATGGACAGAACAAGCGTCATTTTCGGCAATCCGATCGATCCCAAAACCGTCAAAAAGGCGGAGAAGAGCAAGGCGAAATTCATCAAGAAATTCGGCGACGACACGAAGAAGGAATACCACCTGGGGCTCAAGCCGATCGACGAGATCAAGGAGATCAAAATCCAAAACCTCGTGCTTGCCGACAAGCCTCTGGAGCTTCCCAAGGACGCCGTCATCGTCGGCAACATCCGCATGGGCTTCGGACACTACCGCATCGCGATGGCGATCGCTTCCTGCGCGCAGGCGCTCGGGCGTACGCCGGTGTGGATGGACCTTGCGTCGTTCGACGCGACCGGGTCCAAGATGATCCGCAGTCAGAACGATCTCTATTCGATGGGCTCCAAGCTCTCGCAGAAATCCAAGCTGTTCAACAAGCTCGTGTGGGATCCGATGAACTGCGAAGGCTTCAAAAAGATCACCTACAACGCCGCGGATCAGAAAAACTCCGAGCTTCTCAAGCCGCTGTACGCGGATCTTCCGAAGGACGTTCCGTACATCGGCACGCATGTGTGGCCCTCGCAGGGCGCGGTACACGCGGGGCTCACGCACGTCGTCAACGCGATCCCGGACAACTGGCCGATGGGTCTGCATCTGGCGGAGGGCTCGATCCACGCGGTGCAGACGCCGTTTGCGTATCTCGGCTATAAGAAGCTGAACGGCTTTGCAAAGACGGCGCTGAAGCCGATGCCGGATGCGGATCTTAAGATGGTCGGGCATTACATCGACCACGAGCTCGTCGAAAACGTCGAGCACGACTGCGCAAAGCGCGTGGAGCGTCTCGACACCGGCGCGCCGATCCGCTTCCTCATGACGGTCGGCGGCGCGGGCGCGGGCGGCAATCTGTACATCGCAATGGCAAAGCACCTGATGCCGTATGTGAAGGCGGGCAAGGCGGAGCTTTGGGTCAATTTCGGCGACCATCTCACCATGTGGGAGGCGTTCAAAAAGAACATGCCGGAGATCGAAAAGGAAGCAAAAACGTACTTTGACGACTATAAAGGGCTCAGCGATTGGGCGGAAACGCTCGATGCGCCGAGCAAGGGCGGCGTCACCGTGTTCTGCAACAAGAACATCTTCGAGGCGGTCTATTCGACGAACCTTTTGATGCGCAAAGCGGACGTGCTGATCACAAAGCCCAGTGAGCTCGCGTTCTATCCTGTGCCGAAGCTCATGATGCGGCACATCGGCGGGCACGAGGTCTACGGCGCGATCTACGCGCGCGAGATGGGCGACTCGACCTTTGAATGCGAAACGCCTGCGGCGCTGTGCGACATGATCGACACACTGATCGGCGACAAGGCGATCCTCCGTCAGCTCAACAAACGCATTGTGGAGCTCAAAAACTTCGGCGTCTACAACGGCGGTTACGAGGTCGTAAAGCTCGCGATCGCGGGAAAATAACAGCCAAAACCGAAAAAGTCCTCCGATCCGGAGGACTTTTTGCGTTCGGAAAACTTTTTCTTCGCATTTGCATGAAAATGTATTATACTGTATCCGGACGATCTTTCCGGGCGGAGGGATCGTGCGGGAAGGGGGAACAATGATGGAAACCAAACCGAAACTTTCGCTGATGAGCAAGATCTCCTATGGGCTCGGCGCCGTCGGCAAGGACATGGTCTATATGCTGTCCGCAAGCTATGTCCTGTATTATTTTCAGGACGTGCTCGGCAGCCGCTTCGATACGGCGGGCCGCACCGCGATCACGGTCGCGATGGGCGTGATCCTGCTGGTCGCAAGGATCTTCGACGCGTTCAACGATCCGCTGATGGGCGTCATCGTCGCCAAGACCAAGACGCGCTGGGGCAAGTTCCGTCCGTGGCTTTTGATCGGTACGCTGACGAACGCGGTCGTGCTGTACCTGATGTTCGCATGTCCGCCGTCGATCGATCAGCCGGGCGGCGTCATCGCGTACGCGGCGATCTTCTACATCCTCTGGGGCGTGACCTATACGATGATGGACATTCCGTACTGGTCGATGATCCCGGCGTTCACCGAGGGCGGCAAGGAGCGTGAGAATCTCACCACGCTGGCGCGTTCGTGCGCGGGCGTCGGCAGCGCGATCGTCACGATCCTCACGATGAAGGCGGTACCCTTTTTCGGCAGACTGTTCGGCGCGGGCGAAAGCGACGTCGAGCTTGTCGGGTTCAAATGGTTTGCCCTGGCCGTTGCGATCGTATTCATCGTCTTCACAGTCCTGACCTGCGTCTTTGTCAAGGAAAAATCCACCGCCGAGATGAAAACCGTTTCGGTGAAGCAGATGTTCAAAGCGCTCTTGCGGAACGATCAGGCGATGGCGGCGGTCGTCGCGATCGTGTTGATCAACACGGCGATCTATATCACGTCGAACCTCGTCATCTATTTTTTCAAGTATGACGTCGGGGGCGTCAAGTGGCACGACGATTATGTGCTGTTCAACACCTTCGGCGGCGCGGTGCAGATCCTTTCGATGATGCTGCTGTACCCGCTGCTCCGGAAGCTCTTGAAATTCAGCAACACGAAGATCTTTTATATCTGCCTCGGGATGGCGATCTTCGGCTATGTATCGCTGCTCGGGCTTGCAATCTTCAATCTGAACAACGTGTTTGTGCTCTTTGTGCCGGGGTTCTTCATCTTTGCGGCAAACGGACTTCTGAGCATTCTGACAACGATCTTCCTTGCGAACAGCGTCGATTACGGGCTTCTGAAAAACGGCACGAGCGACGAGTCGGTCATCTTCTCGATGCAGACCTTCGTCGTAAAGCTCGCCAGCGGCGTGGCGGCGTTTGCGGCGTCCATCTGCCTTGCGATCGCCAACCTGCAGGAGGGCGCAACCGAGGAAGCGGAGCTGGCAAAGGATTTTGCGGCGAACGTCACCATCGGACAGAAGATGGAGCTCCGCATGACGATGACGATCATCCCGATCATCGGGCTCATCGTCGCGATCTTCTGGTTCCGCAAAAAGTTCATCCTGACCGACGAAAAGGTGCTTGAGATCGCAGAGCAGGTCAAGGACCGCAAGCAGAATATCGAGGAATAACAAAAAACGGAAATTGAGAAGGACTGCCGGACCGCCGGCGGTCCTTTTCTCTTGCAGAGAGCGGGCAGGGGTGGTACAATAAAGAAAAACGAGAAACGGAGAGAAAAACCATGATCCCGTCGCTGATTATGAACCTTCTGAACGCCGCGCTTGTGATAGGCTGCATCGTCTGGGGCGTCAAAAAAACCGATCCCTGGACGCGGCTGTTCCGCTTTTTTACCGTGCTGTCCAACGTGCTCTGCGCGATCGCGTCGATCGTTGTCGTCATCTGCTGGCTCTGCTGCGGCACGCTGCCGTTCTGGGCGCTGCTTCTGAAATACACGGGCACGGCGGCGGTGACAGTCACGATGCTGACCGTGCTGCTGTTCCTCGGTCCCACCTCGCACGACTGGAAGGGACTTTTATCGCGCGCGGATCTGTTTATGCATCTGATCTGCCCGCTGCTTGCGATCGTTTCGCTGCTCGTCTTTGAAAAGACCGCGCGCATGCCCGCGTGGACGATCGCCGTCGGCGCGGCGCCGGTGCCGGTTTACGGCGCGCTGTACATGAAGAAGGTCGTTTATTCGCCGGAGGAGAAGCGCTGGGAGGATTTCTACGGCTTCAATCGCGGCGGAAAATGGTATCTGAGCTTCGGACTCATGGTGCTCGGCGGCGCGCTGATTGCGCTTGCGCTCTGGGCGATCTGAATCACGGATTGTTTGGCGGCGTAAAAAGCCGCCAATATTTTTTTGAATTTTATAAAACCAATCGGACAACTTTGCCATCCTATTGTGTGAAAAGAGCAAAAGGATCTGAAAGGAGAACGAACGATGAAGATGAAAAAACGGATCGCATGGGTGCTCTGTATCCTTATGGCACTGGCGCTCATCCCATCCGCAACGGCGGAGGAAACTGAGTCGCCGGAGAAACAGCCTGCGGCGTTCGATGTGCGGATGGAGGAGCCGGATACGTTTGTCGAACACAGCACGGACGAACGGGCGAGATCGGCTGTCAAGGAATCGGTCACACAGTATTCCTACGAGGTCGTTCCGCTGCTTGCACCGTTCCCGTATTATCTGTATGTCAAAACGAACAACCCCGATCCGCGAAGCTTTCGCCTTGTAGATCAGAAAAGCATTTACTTTGGACCGGACGATCATGGCGAGATCGGATTATGGGAGCAGAATAACGTTTGCTCATGCGTGGAATGCGATCCGGGAACCTATTACGTTTCCCCGACGAAATACCGCGACGTCGCGTATGAGAATGAGGATACGCTGCGCGTTTCGGGCGGATATATTTTTATGGCAAGAAATTGTTTTTCCGACGGCGGCAAGCTTGTCCTTTTGGAACGGACGCAGAAGGGCGATACGCTGCTGGACGATGTGTTCCGCAAGACGAATGTTGAAATCAGCTGCCCGAAGATGCTCAATGTTGTCGACTATTTGATCGATACATACACCGACCCGTCCGCCGCGTTTTTCACGAACCTAAATGCCGTACAGGATGCACTGTATCAGATCGCGGTCTATCCGCGCAGCCTCTGCGACGATTCCGCTCAGGTGGAAGCGAATTATCCGTGTCTTGCCTCGTCGCCGTATCCGGAGCTCAGTTTGAACGAGCATTATGAGATGTATCCGCAGATACGGGGCTGGCTGCTGAAGGAATCTTATCCGTTTATTCTTCATTCGCTGACGTTCCCGGGATTGATCGAATCGGTCGCAAAAAAGCTGGAGCCGACTGCGGAGATCAAGCAGAATTCTGCTGCGCACTGGATGATCGACGTTACCTTTAACGGAGAAACGCATATGTACGGAGGCGCAGGCAAGGGCGGTTATGACGATCTGTACGTCTCCCGCGTGAATAAGGATTTCACGTTTCGCGGCGGCAGCGACGATCTCGGCATCCGTCCTTCGGTTCAAGCGTATGCAGATCGGCACGCGCATTATGCAGAGATCGTGAACGCGTATATGACAGAGTATAAAGATCTGATCGAGGGCGAGACTTTCCACCGTACGATTGAGGAAACAGGCGGCACATGGATCCGGATCGCCACCGAGTGGAGCATTCCCGGTGCATTGTACGCATATGCGGTTCCGTGCGGCAAATACATCATTTACGCATCGGATGCGTGGGTCGACGGAAGATATGTGAACAGAAACGAACAGGTCGTTCCCGGCGAATCGTTCGAGGATCATCCGGAAGCAGGACTTGTGCTGCACGATGTTACGTTTACGGACAGAGACGGTGAAACACATACGCAGGACGTGTATTACCGCTACGACAGCAGCGACGGGAAATGGAAAGGGTTCCAGTTTTATGAGCTTGGTTACTATGTGGATTCCGATCTGCCGGAGTGCTTGATTCTGACCCGCGAACAGGTGGAAGAATCGGTCCGCAGCGCTGTGAATACAGATCACATCCCGGAAAGCGGACTCGTATACGACGGCAGGGAATATCCCGGTACGCCGTTTACTTCCGTGTGGGCCACCGGCATCAGCTTACAGGAAACCATGGTGCTGCATGTCGATAGTTATGAGGATCTGATCGGCGCAGTTTTGCCGGAGAATGCATCCTGCCAGTATATCGAAGCGGTTTCTTCCAATCCGGATGTGGTGGAGTGCTGCGGCGGCAGCTTGCTGCACGGATTGAAGACCGGAACGGCAACGGTCACGGTCACAACGGTGGACGGACGGTATTCGGCAAAGTGCAGGGTCACGGTGAGAAAGGAGACCGATCGAATCGCTTCGGTCCGGTTTATCGACAGCGATGTATACTATAAAGGAAAAACGCCGTATATGCTCTATGACGAGTGGAGTTTTCTTGGATTCTGGCCGCAGGTCGAGCTGACGGATAAGGAAGGGAACATCATCTCCTCTTCCGATTATACGATCTCCTATCGGAACAATTACGAGCCCGGCACCGCGTACGTCGATATCAAAATGAAGCAGGACGGATCCAAAGTATCGAAGATGTTCAAGATCCTGCTTGCCCCGACGAAATCGACGGCGGTCCAAAGCGTGCGGGACGGCGTCAAGGTCACATGGGAAGCGGTTCTCGGCGCAAAGGGATATGTCATCTACCGGCGCGCATGGAATCGGCAAAGTGCGGGCTGGACGACGTTCGAGCGTTGGAACAACACGACCGCCACAAGCTGGGTCGATACGAACGTCTACGCCGGTACGCGCTACCAGTACGGCGTCAAGGCGTACTTTGCGGAGCGGAAGAACGCGGACGGCACGACGATCGGCGGCGCGATGGACAACTACAATCTCGGTCTGGTCGGACCCTTGAAGACGACTGTCCGCATCACGACGCGTACGCTGAAAGGGCTGACGGCGGGCAGAACGGCGTTTATCGCCAGTTGGGATACTTCCAAGCTGTTCACGGGCTACCAGATCAAGTATTCGACCGACGCAAATTTCAAAAACGACGTCAAATCGGTCTGGGTCAACAACTGGAAGACTGGTCAGACGACGGTCAATTCTCTGCGAAGCGGCAAGACCTATTATGTCTGCGTTCGTTCCTACCATATCTACGAGGGCATCCGATACTTCGGCGAATGGTCGAACGTGCTGAGCGCAGCGATAAAATAAAAAATCAGAATCAAAAACGAAAGGTCTCCGCGCATTCAGCACGGAGATCTTTTGCCGTCGGTGTGCTTTTTCTGCTTGCGCGTTGTTCCAATCATTTCCATGCATTTTTATATGCAAATGATACCGAAATACACTGGATTTCGCGGCTTAAAACGACTTGAAACTATTGACTTTACGCTGGTATTTTCTTATAATATTTGGTGTAATGTTAACATAGAATGAAAAACACTATGTAATGTCAATCTTATCAATGAACGGATTATTTCCGCGGCGTCCGTTTGTCCGAAATGACCGCAGCCGCACCGGTCGGAGAGCATTATGAAAAAACTGTTGGCCCTGATACTTGCGTTGCTGATGTGCTTTGCGTTGCTGCCTTCAGCCGTATTTGCAGAAGGTGATGATGTGGAATCGGTTAGTCCGGAAACAACAGAGGAGGTAAACAACGGCGAAGACATTGACGAAAATGTAACAGACGATATTGAAGAAAACACGGACGCTTTTCTTCTCGACAGTGATAATACCGTTGAATCGGACGATGTGTATGCGGATCACGACTGCTGCAATGATCCGGATATCATCATTCAGGGAGATCCGGAAGAGATTCCCGATTCAATTGACGAGACGATCAATGCAACCACGCCCGGAAAAGTAACGCCGATAGAAGCATACAATCGCATCGGACAGCTGAACATGCTGCTGAGCTATCGGCATTTTACTACGACGCAGGCAGATTGCGGGAATAATTCATGTGATAAATGCAATGCAGGCAATGTCTTAAAGAGCTCTTGGGCAAAGAACTGTCTTGATTTGGTTCCGTCGTCCTTCAGCATGAAGCATTGGTATTACGGTTCCTCGTTGGGAAACGGCTGGACATGCTGCGGCTTTGCCAATTTCGCAGGTTGGTACATTTTCGCGCAAAAGTCCACTGATAGCGTTTCGTTCTCGCAGTTGAAGACCGGTAAATATGAACAGTCGACAATGAGTGTTGCTCTTCCCGGCGATATTATCCGTTTAGGGAGCAGTACAAGCAGCAGCAGCCATTCCGCAGTTGTAATTTCTGTCGGATCCGACGGCGTAAAGGTTTTAGACAGCAATTACGTTTGCAGAAGCGATCTGGGACGCAATATTGTAGCTGAGCATGTGATCAGTTACTCCAGCTATTCGTATGTCACGATCAGCCGTGCTTCAAACTATAACACTTCTTCAGGTGAAGCGACTTATGTACTGACGTGCACCGAATACCCCACGGATCTCAAATTGAAAACAACGGGAAGCGGATATGTAAAATCGTTGCCTTGCAGCAAGAACACTGACAGCAATTCAACGGATCTGGAGTCGTTCTCTTCCGGTGCTACATATAATTGTAATGCCATTTTGAAGAACACAGCCGGCAATTATTGGTACAGAGTTAAACTGAGCAGCGGCAAATACGGCTATATCTACGCGAGATCAGATTATGTCACGGTTTCCGCATATAACCATAAAGCAGAGCTGCATGCACCGACAGCACCCTCAAGTATTACGCAGGGCAGTTCCTTTGGACTGGGCGGATTGATCCACACCATGAACAGCAAGCTCACTGCAGTTGAAGCATATGTTTATGCGGGATCTGCAACATCCGGAACGGCAAAGACAGGAACTTCTGCAACAGCGAGCAAGAGATACTATAAAATCGGCGGAAGCACGCTGGACAACGGAACTAAATTTGGGTCTTTGGCAGTAGGCAGTTATACATATGTTGTCAGAGCAACTTCCGGGTTGTATTATGCTTCAAGCGATGCAAAGACGCTTAACACACATGAGCAGAAGATAACAGTTTATACAAAGGGTTTCACGGTAGAACCAAAGCAAACGACGGTAACGGTTACCTTCGATGCGAATGGGGGAAGTGTTTCAACAACCAGCAAGACAGTCACGGTCGGCAGTACCTACGGCGATCTGCCGACGCCGACGCGCACCGGCTACAGCTTTAGCGGGTGGTACACCACGTCAGGCGGCGGATCACAGGTAACGTCTTCGACGACGGTTACGAACACATCGAATCATACGCTGTACGCGCATTGGAGCGCATATCCTTATACGGTTTACTTCAACGCGAACGGCGGCAGCGTGTCGACAAGCAGCAAAACGGTTTATTACGGCAGCACTTACGGCGATCTGCCGACGCCGACGCGCACGGGCTACAGCTTTGCGGGATGGTACACGGCGTCAAGCGGCGGTTCTCAGATAACATCCTCAACGACGGTATCGACGGCGTCGAATCATACGCTGTATGCGCATTGGAACACGGGAAACAATTATACCGTAACGTTTGATCCGAACGGCGGCAGCGTATCGACGAGCAGCAAGTCCGTCACCTACGGCAGCACCTACGGAACATTGCCTACTCCGACGCGTACCGGCTATTCGTTCGACGGATGGTACACGGCATCAAGCGGCGGCTCACTGGTTACGGCTTCGACAACGGTCACGACTGCGTCGAACCACACGCTGTATGCACATTGGATTGTAAACGAGTACCTTGTAACTTTCGATAGAAATGATGGAAGCGGCTTATCGGAGGGTAGCATTTGGGTAATCTATGGAAACACCTATGGCTGGCTCCCGACACCGACGCGCACGGGCTACAGCTTTGCTGGATGGTACACTGCGTCAAGCGGCGGTTCTCAGGTAACGTCCTCGACGACGGTTACGACGGCGTCGAATCATACGCTCTACGCGCGCTGGAAGGCGAACACCTATACCGTCACCCTTGATCCGAATGGCGGCAGCATATCGACGGACAGTATTACCGTAACCTACGGCAAGTCCTACGGCGAGCTTCCGGAGCCGACATGGTATGGACATATCTTCATCTGTTGGTTTATGGAGGATGGAACAGTGATCACTGCCTCCACGAAGGTCACGACCGATTCGGATCATACACTCTATGCGGCGTGGGAAGAGGATGAGGAAAACCCCGATTTGTTCGACGGATGGATCGAATGGAACGATAGTCTCTTGCAATATAAAGGCGCGACGCCGTACGTCGTTGCGGACGGCATGGCGTGGGAGCCGCGGTTTACCGTTTATGACGGATACGGCGATGAAGTGGATCCCAGCTGTTATACATACGAGTACCGTGAAAACGTCAACGCCGGTACCGGCTATGTCATCGTGACCTTTACGTCGCAGTATTCCGGCACGGCGCAGGCATGGTTCAAGATCTACCTCCCGCCGACGACGGAAACCGAAGTTGCAAATGTAAGTAACGGCATCAAGATCACATGGGCGCCGGTGGAAGGCGCTGCGGGCTATGTCGTCTACCGCAGAGCATGGAGCAGCACGACCAACGGCTGGACGACGTTCGAGCGCTGGAACAACACGCCGGACCTGAGCTATGTCGATACGGCGGTCTATGCGGGCACGCGGTATCAGTACGGCGTCAAGGGGTACTTTACCCGCCGTATCGATCCGGTATCCGGTGCGGAGATCGGCGGCAATGTCGGCGACAACTATAACCTCGGTATGGTCGGTCCGCTGAAGACGACGGTCCGCATCACGACACGCACGCTGAAGGGTCTGACCGCGGGCAGCCGGAGCTTTACCGCAAATTGGGATGCATCCCAGATGTTCACGGGCTATCAGATCAAGTACTCGACGGATGGATACTTCATGAATGACGTTAAATCAGTCTGGGTCGACAACTGGAAGATAAGGGAAAAGACGGTCAATTGGCTGCAGAGCGGCAAGACATACTATGTCTGTGTCCGTTCCTACCACATCTTCGAGGGCGTCAGTTACTTCGGCGAGTGGTCGAATGTCATGAGTGTCAGAGTCAAATAACACTAAGACAAGCAATCCCCGGATCCGTGCGGATCCGGGGATTTTGTATGCTTAGCTTCGGAACGCTTCGAGCTTGTGCTTCACGCGCTGCATGGCGTTGTCGACCGATTTCAGCGGCTTTTCGATGCGCGCGGCGATCTGCGGATAGGAGAGCCCGTCAAGGTACAGGCTCAAGACCCGCCGCTCCATCGGAGACAGCGCCTTTTCGAGGTACAGGACCATTTGCTCGAAGTTCTCGCGCCCGATCACGACGTCTTCGGGATCGGCGACGCTTAAGGACCGCACCGTGTCCAGAAGCGTGATCTCGCCGTCCTCCTTGACGGGGGAGCGGTTCAGCGAAACGTAGTGGTTGAGCGGCGTATGCTTTTTACGCGTGGCGTTTTTGATCGCGGACAGGATCTGCCTTGTTATGCAGATCTCGGCAAAGCTTTTGAACGACGCAGACTTGCTTTCATCGTATTCAAGGACCGCTTTATAGAGCCCGATCATGCCCTCCTGCACGAGATCCTCGTGGTCCGCGCCGATCAGAAAATAGGAATGTGCGCGCGAACGTACCAGCTGCTTGTAGCGTTCGTACAGCAGCTGTTCCGCCTCGGCGTCGTGCGCGCGGATGCGGGCAAGCAGTTCGTCGTCGGTCGGAATACTCATTCGGCGTCCTGCCGTTTCTTCTCGAACATCAGGATCGCCGCGGCGACGCCTGCGTTCAGCGAATCGATATGTCCGTGCATCGGGATGGAGACGAGGAAATCGCAGTTGTCGCGGACGAGCTTAGAAAGCCCTTCGCCTTCGTTGCCGATGACGATTGCAAGCGGTCCCTTCATCGCGGCGGAGCGCATGCTTTCGCCGTTCATATCCGCGCCGGCGATCCAGACGCCTGCAGCCTTCAGCTGCGTGATCGCCGCGGAGATGTTGACCACCCGCGCGATCTTGACATATTCCGTCGCGCCCGCGCTCGCTTTGACGGCGGCGGCGGTGACGGAAGCGCTTCTGCGCTTGCCGATGATCACGCCGTGCGCGCCTGCGCAGTCCGCGCTGCGGATGATGGAGCCGAGGTTATGCGGGTCCTCCACGCCGTCCAGCACGATGATAAACGGCGCTTCGCCCTTTTCCTTTGCGGCGTCGAGGATGTCGGCGATCTCGCAGTAGGTCACGCCCGCCGCGTATGCCACAACACCCTGATGGTTTGCCGTCTTGCCGCCGTGTCCGAACGGCATGCACAGTTCGTCCAGCTTTTTACGGTCGACTTCGCGCACGACAAGCTTCCGCTCGCGCGCAAGCGTCACGATCTCGCCCAAAGAGCCGTCGTGTTCGGTCGTGACCAGCACGCGGTCGATGCTTCTGCCACTCTTCAGGGCTTCGCGCACCGCGTTTCTGCCGATCAGCAGGTACGGCTGTTCGTCGCGCTCGTTCTCGACCGGCGCGGGCTCGTACGGTCTGCGGGGCTGTTCGTCGCGTCCGGATCTGCGGTCGTACGGCTTTTCGTTCCGATCATAGCCGGACTTGCCGTAGGGCTTGCGTTCGTTCGGTCTGCCGTAGGACTTTTTCGGGGATTCGTTCCGCTGTTCGCCGTTTTTTCTGCGATAGTCGCCGGAATAGGAACGATCGTTTCCGTAGCTCTTTTTATCGTCCGCAAACGGCTTTTTGCCGTAGGGTCTGTCATATTGCGTGTGCACACGCGCGCCGGTGTCGCCCGACGAGGGGCGTCTGCCGTAGTCTTTTCTTTGATCGCTCATGATTCGGACTCCTTTTCGGATGGATTGGGATAGATCACGGCAAGGCGCATCAATTCGCCGATGCGATCGTCCTTGCCCAGTAAATACAGATGACCGAGCAGGGCTTCCAGCCCGGTCGCCACACGGTAATCGCGCACGTCCGCATGCTTCGGCACGGTTCCGGAATGTGCGTTGCGTCCGCGCCGGAACGCCGCCTGCTCCGATTCGGAAAGCGCATCGGCAATGCGCCGGTACGCCGCCGCCTGTCCCGCGGCACAGACGAGCTTTGCCGCTTCAAGATGCAGCGCGCGCATCGGCAGCCGAAGCGTTTCGGCAAGCAGCGTGCGCACATACAGGTCATAGACCGTGTCGCCGAGGTACGCGAGCGTCAGCGCGGGCAGCGAAAGCGGATCTGACGGGCGCTCAATGTTCAAATATCGGACAATATCGGAATGCATACTCATACATCTATATCATACCTTCTTTTTCCGCCAAACGCAACAAAAATCTTGCGGATACCGATAAAAAGCCTTCCCTGTTTCGAGGGAAGGCGGAGCCGATAAGTCAGAACGAACTGTTTTCAGACCGTGCCGGTGAGTACAACGGTGAGCACGCCCGGGGTCACGGAAAACGCGCCGGACGCGTCCTCGGAGAAGGTCGCGGCGGGCACGGACAGTGTTGTTCCGCTGCCCTCTTCAGGCAGGGTGAACAGGTCGTTTTCAAACGTGAAGTCCGTAACAGGGGCGCCGTTCACGGTGACGGCAACGTCCGAAAGCGTGATCGGGAAACTGTCGGTGAGCACAAGCCCCGTCGCTTCCGCATTGCCGCGGTTTTCGATCGTGAAGATCGCGGTGAGCGTATCGCCGTCGGTGATCGGGTTCGGACGCATTTCCTTTTCGATCGAGACGTCTGCGTAATCGGCGACGGGCACGGTGGCGGAAACGGTCAGCGGGTCGGTTTCGCCGATCGTCGCGGTGTTTACGATCTCGCTTCCCGCGGAAAGCGGCGCAAAAGCGTTCACCGCCGTCTGATAAACGAGAAGCGCCGAAGCGTTTGCGGGGACGGAGGGGACCGTGAACCGAATGCCTTCCGGGACCGGCGTCGGTGTCAGGTTCTCGGAAAACACGCCGTCAATAAACAGCGTTGCGTTGCCTGCGAAGGTCAGCGGCACGACCGGCGCGGCGGCGCCGGCGGGCGTGAATGCGCCGAGGTTATCGGTGATCACAAGGTTTTCGACCGGCGCAGCGGCACTGTTTGTGAGCGAGATCAGATACGTCAGCGTTGAATCCTCGCGATACGCGTCCTCAAGCACGCGCTTTTCGGCGGCAAGCGCCGCGTTCCACTCGGTCTCCGCAATGTTCGACGCCACGGTCGCGGTCGTTGTGCCGTAGGTATATGTAAGGTTTGCCTGATTCATGATAACAGCCATGGTATTCTCCTTTCCGAACGGCGCACGCCGTCCGATTTATACTATGAAAAAAGACACGCGGATGTGATTTCACATCCGCGTGATCTCAAGCAAATCGGTATCAGCTGAACTTCGGAGAGGACAGCACAAAGAATACATATCCGAGCCAAAGGAGCAGCTTTCGGTCTCCGCGTCAGACGGCGATCAGCCGGAGCAGGGTCGAGAACAATCCCGTCCAGAACGCCGCGCAGATCAAGAATACCGCGGCGGCGGCGCCGAACCAAAGCCCGAGCACGGAAAACACAAGCCCTGCCGTGCGCTGGCGTGTTTTGCGGTCAAGCGCAAGACCGATGACGCCCAGCACGATCGCGGCGATCCCGCAGAGGATCGCGACGATGAACGGGATCATGGGGAGGCTGATAGACAGAGAATGATCGATCAGCGACGTCACAAAGCTCCACAGCACGATCGCAGCGGTGATGAGCGAGACCAGAAGTGAGACGACGCCGAACACGAACGCAAGGACCTGCACCGGAGAGATGCGTCCGGCTTTTTCGGGGACGGGGGAACAGACCTGTTCCATGGGGATCCTCCTTTCGGTTTCTTGATCCGTTATTTGTCCTTCGTTTCTTTCTTCTTCATCTCATAGAGCTTCTGAAGATACAGCACCGCATCGGACAGAAGCCAGATGACGACGCCGTACACGATCCCCGTGAGAAGCTTCAGGAAGAACTCCGAGAAGATCACGCCGCCGGCGTATTTTTCGATGATGAGCGTGACCGTATACACGACCGCGGTCAAAAGGTAGAACAGCATGACCACGACGGCGACCGCCTTTGCGATCAGGCAGAACATCCCCTGATCCTGCGCCCATTTACGGAACGCGTCCTTCACTTCCGGCGATTTCGCCGTTTTCTTTGCCGCCTTCGGAGCGGGCATCGGGTCGAATTTCGCGCCGCATGCATCGCATTCGACGGCGTCGTCGGGCAGGGAAATGCCGCATTTCGGACAGTACATCATAGGTTCCTCCTTTGTCGATTCATCAGCCAAGGTACATCTGGATCAGCATCTCGTATGTTTCACGGTGGAAGACCGCCGCGTTCTTTGCTTCCTCCAGCCACGCGTCATGCTGCGCCTGCCATGCGTCGGCGCGGACGCCGTCTTCCGCCGCCGCGCGGATTTCCGCGTCGATCGAAGCGCGGTCAATGGGTCCTGCGGGCAAACGCTTCACGAGTCGAACGATATAGTAATCGCCGTTCACAAGGATCGGTTCGGAATATGCGCCTTCCGCAAGCTTTGCCGCGGCGTCGGCAATCTCCGGAAACTCGGTCTCGCTGCCGTCCATGAACACGGTCCATGCATAGAACCCGGTCTCGCCTTCGCCGTGCTCGTTATAGAGATCCATCGCGGCGTCGAATGTCATACCGCCGTTCAGCGCATCGTATGCGAGCTTGGCGGCAGCAGACGCCTTGCCGTCCTGCTCCGTCTGCAGCGCTTCGGTCTCCTGAAGAAGCTTTGCATGCTCCTCCGCGATTTCCGCCTGACGCGCCTCATCCTTGCCGCGAAGCGCAAGCGCGCCGTATTCGGCTTCGAGGTCCGTCATTCTGGCGGTATTCTCCGCGATCTGATCCGCGGAGCTCACGTCTGCGGGAATGCAGATCAGTTCAAGCTTCGCCGCGTCCGCCGGAACATACAGGCAAAGCGTGGAGTCGTCGAGACTGCGACCGTTTTCGCGGTCCAGGTAAAGACCGGGATCCTCATCAAACTCCGTCTTCTGGCTGTCGAGCGTCTTCTCGTACCAGGCGTCGATCGCGGCGTCGTCCACGGTCACGTCGGCAAGAACGCTCTCCTCCAAAAGCTCGGAGAACGCAGAGGTGCGCATGCTCTCCAGCGTGTCCGAATAGCGCATCGCAAGGTAATCGTCGAAGGTGAAGCCTTCGCCGAACATCATTTCAAGCTCGCCGTTGATCGATTCGAGCGCTTCGGATTTCTGCTCTTCGGTGAGCAGGGAAACGTCTTCGATCAGCCCTTCAGGGTCGGCATAGTAGCACAGCAGCGAATCACGTTCCTCGTCGACCTCCGCCTGCGCGTCGACGCTGCACTGCGCCTCCCGTTCCGCGGACAGGGTGACGCCGAGCTGCTTTGCCTTCCATTCGGGCATGTGCGTTTCGATCACCCATTCTTCCGCCATGCGCATGAACTGTCCGAGCGAGTCCTCGTCCATGCCGTTGCCGTAGGAGAAGTAGCTGACGTACTGATCAAACGTGTTCTGCACGTCGCCGGCAGTGACCTGCATATCGCCGAGCTCGATCGCGATCGCGTCCTTATCGAACGCGGACGATTCTGCGGGCGCTTCCGTGCTCACGCCGTCCGGCGCGGGAACGGTGCCGGTCGGAGCCGGATCGTCGGCGGAGTTGTATTTCGGAACAAGGCATCCCGTGAGCGGCAGAAGAAGAAGGATCGCGGTCAGGAATGCAAGAAGTCGTTTCTGTATTTTCATAGAATGAAGGATGTCCTTTCTGCTTGTTTTGTCCATTATACTCCGGGTTCGGCGTCTGTGCAATGCATCAACCTGTAAATTAATTGTGGAAGTTTTTTGACAAAATCGCGAATAACGAGCTTTCGTTCGGTCCACACGATCGCCGCGGGCTCGTTTGCCAGAAGTCTCAGGTTCGGCTCCGAGGACAGGATCGCCAAAAGCTTTACCCCGTCCGGATGCGCGGTCCCGTCATAGGTCAGCACGGTCTTTCCGTCGCGCACGGTGACGGCGGAAAAGCCCGCGCGCCGCGCGTAGGCGCGGATCAAAGCAAGCTGCATCAGCGCCATGACCGGTTCGGGCAGGTCGCCGTAGCGATCGTTGAACTCGTCCAGAAGATCCGTATAGGAATCGCTGTCGGCGATGCCCGCGATCCGCTTGTACATCGCGAGACGGTGAAGCTCTGAGGGCAGAAACGACTTCGGAATGTACGCGTCGACCGGCACGTCGACCGTCGTTTCGATCTCCGGCGCGATCGTCTCGCCCTTTGCTTCGGCAACGGCGGAGCGCATCAGCTTGCAGTAAAACTCATAGCCCACATCCGAGATGTGTCCGTGCTGTTCGGCGCCCAAAAGATTTCCCGCGCCGCGGATCTCAAGATCGCGCATCGCAAGGCGGAAACCGGCGCCGAACTGCGTGAACTCGCGGATCGCCAGGAGCCGCTTCTGCGCCGTTTCGGAAACGGCGCGCGCCTGCGGCACGGTGAGGTACGCGTATGCCATGCGCGTCGAGCGCCCGACCCTGCCGCGAAGCTGATAGAGCTGCGCAAGCCCGAGCTTGTCCGCGTCGAGTACCACGAGCGTATTCGCGTTCGGGATGTCCACACCGCTTTCGATGATCGTGGAGCACAGCAGAATGTCGATCTCGCGGTTCAGAAACGCCATCATCGTGTTTTCGAGAAGCGCTTCCGGCATCTGTCCGTGCGCCATCGCGATCTTTGCCTGGGGCAAAAGCGCCTGAAAATGCGTGAGCGTCGAGCCCATCGTGTCGACGCGGTTCGATACGACAAACGCCTGTCCCCCGCGGGAAAGCTCGCGCTGCAGCGCGGTCGCGATCAGCGCGTCGCTGTATTCCATGACGAATGTCTGCACCGGGAAACGGTTTTCCGGCGGCGTTTCGATCGTGCTGATATCGCGGATGCCGGTCATCGACAGGTTCAGCGTTCGCGGGATCGGCGTTGCGGTCAGCGTCAGCACGTCGATCTCGCTGCGCAGCGCTTTGATCTGCTCCTTGTGGTTCACGCCGAAGCGGTGTTCCTCGTCGATGATGAGAAGCCCGAGATTTTTGAACTTTACGGTCTTAGCAAGCAGCGCGTGTGTGCCGACGACCACGTCGATCTCGCCGGTCTCAAGCCCTTTTTTGACCTCGGCGCACTCCTTCGGCGTCTGAAAGCGGGAAAGACACGCGACCTTGACCGGATAATCCGAAAAGCGCTGCAGAAGCGTATGGTAATGCTGCTGCGCAAGGATCGTCGTGGGGACCAGAAACGCCGTCTGTTTGCTGTCCTGCGCCGCCTTGAACGCCGCGCGCATCGCAACCTCGGTCTTGCCGTAGCCGACGTCGCCGCACAGCAGGCGATCCATCGGACGCGGCGATTCCATATCCCGCTTGACGTCTTTGATCGCCTGCGCCTGGTCCGGCGTTTCCTCATAGGGGAAGGCGTCTTCGAGCCGCTTCTGCCACGGCGTGTCCTTTGAAAACGCAAAGCCGTTGTTTGCGCTTCGCGCCGCGTAGAGCCGCGCAAGGTCGACCGCAAGCTTTTTTGCGCCTTGCCGCGCCTTTTCGACGCGCTGCTGCCACTCCGCGCCGCCGAGCTTCGATAGCTGCGGAGGGACCTCCGCGTCCGCGCCGACGTATTTCTGGATCCGGTCCAGCTGATCGGTCGGGATGTAGAGCCGGTCGTCGCCGCGGTAGGCGAACAGCAGATAATCCTTCGTGCTGCCGTCGACCGTGAGCTGCTCGACACCGAGGAATTTCCCGATGCCGTGCGCTTCGTGCACCACATAATCGCCGACGGTGAGATCCGTGAACTTCAGCGTGCCGCCGCGCTTTTTCGTGCGGGCGGACGGACGCTTGCCGAACAGCTCCTGCGCGGTCAGAACGCAGAGGTGCGCTTCCGGGAACACAAAGCCCTGCGGAAGCGATTCCGAAAGGATCAGCGCTTCGCCGCGCACCGGCGGGCGGACGAGCTTTTCCGCGTATGCGACGTTCAGATCGCTTTCCGCAAGCACGTCGCGCATGCGCTCCTGCGCTTCGCCGACGTACAGAAGCACCGCCTCCCGCGCTTTGAGAAGCCTTGCAAGCTCATCGGTAAACTGCGCGGAATCGTTGAGATATGCCGGAGAGGGTTCGACCGTAAAGCCGACGCGTCCGCGGTGTTTGAAGCCCGGAAACGGGCGGAACAGCGCATAATACGCCGCGCTGCGGTTCGTATCGAGCCGCCGCATCAGCGTGTCCGATTCGATCAGAAGCTTGCCCTGCGCCGCATGCCCCTCGCCGCGTTCGAGCGTCGCCGCGACCGTTTCGGAGAACACCAGCTCCGCCGCGCGCGCTTCGTCCGCAATACGGCTCGGCTCGTTCATCAGGATCAGACTGCCGTCCGGAAGGTAGTCAAGAAGCGTTTCGGTCACGGGGTAAAGGAGCGGTACCAGCACGTCCGCGCCGACGCACGGACGGCGCTCCTTCCATGACTCGCGCTGCAGATCAAAGCCCTGCGCATTTTTGAGGAGCCGCAGCGCCCGCGCCATCGCCTCCGCGGTTTGCGGGGTCTCGAACGCCGGCGGCAGCACAACGGACCGCGTCTGCTCGATGCTGCGCTGGGTCAAGGGGTCGAATACGCGCATCTGATCCACATCGTCCCCGAAAAACTCGATGCGATACGGATACTCCGCCTGCGGCGGGAACACGTCGAGAATGTCGCCGCGCGCCGCAAACTGTCCCGGTCCCTCGATCTCGGCGGTCCGCTCATAGCCCGCTTCCGAGAGGCGCGTCATCAGCACCCGCGGGTCGATGGTATCCCCGACCGAGACGCGCACGATCTGCGACAAAAATGTCTCATGCGGAACGAGACGCTCCATCAGCGCTTCCGCGCAGGTGACGACAAGGGAGGACGCCGACAGCGTAAGCCGCGAGAGCACGGAGAGACGCGCCGCTCTGCGCTCGGACGAAACCGCCTCCAGATGCACCAACGGCAGATCGCGCGGCAAAAACAGCCCCGTATCGGGGCGATATGCCCGCTGCAGTTCAAAAAGCCGCATCGCTTCGGCAGGCGTCGGCGCGACCCAAAGAACGGTGCGTTCCTCGGCAAGCGCGGCGTTCACCGCCGGGCGGTGCGCCTCGGATAAGCCGAAAACGGCGACCGTTCCGTCGCCTGCCGCGAGAGCGGAATACAGTTGTCGATAGCCCGGGTCGCCTGCGACCGCGTGAAGCAGTTCTTTCATACCGTAATCATGGTGTAAAAACGCACCAATTATTCCTCGTTCTTATGTCCGTCGACGGAGACGGAGCGGTTCTTCTCGTGCTTTTTGTTATACTTCGTCTGCGCCTCGTGAATGTCTCCCGAAACGATCAGCTTGGCGGCGTCCGCGGCGCGGGCAAAGACCTCTTCAAGCGTCTTCTGCTCCTCCTTCGAGGGACGCTTCAGAACGAAATCGCGCAGCAGCAGCGATTCGTCCTTGCCGACGCCGATGCGGATGCGGGGGAAATCCTCCGAGTGGATGCAGCTGATGATCGAGCGCATGCCGTTATGCGTGCCCGCCGAGCCCTTCTCGCGGATGCGGAGGCTTCCGAGGGGCAGGTCGATGTCGTCGCAGAGCACGATCAGCCGGTTCGGTTCGAGCTTATAGAAGTGCAGAAGGCTCTGCACCGCGTCGCCGGACAGGTTCATGTAGGTCTGCGGCTTACAAAGGATCACGCGCTCAGAGCCGATGCGTCCTTCGCCGTACAGCGCGGAAAAGCCCTTGGTTTTGACGCGTACGCCCAGGTCCTCCGCAAGCGCGTCCAGCGCCTGGAAGCCCGCGTTGTGCCGTGTTTTTTTATAGCTCAGCCCGGGATTGCCGAGCCCGACAATGAGATACATAGCCGTTCCTTTCCAAAATGCGTATTGCCCCACGCCCAAAGAGGGGAGGGGTTCGGATGTTCATCCAACTAAACTATTATACCACGCTTTGCCCGCTCTTGCAACATTAAGCGGCAGGACACAGCGGTCCGGATTTTTTCCGCGCGCCGCTTTACGGAACGGGCGGAGTTGTGTTATACTGTATCCATCAAGAGATCGGAGGACGCATATGACGGAACGGGAGCTTGTGCTGCTCAAAGCGCTTTCGGAGGCGAACGCGCCGAGCGGCTTTGAGGACGAAACGGTCCGCGCCGCAAGGGACGCGATCGGGAACGTCTGTGACGTAAAAGAGGATCATCTTCGCAACCTGTATCTGTATCGCAGGCGGAACACCGGCGATAAGCCCGTGCTGATGCTCGACGCGCACAGCGACGAGGTCGGCTTCATGGTGCATTCGATCCGTCCTTCCGGCACGCTGCGGGTCGTGCCGCTCGGCGGCTGGAACCGCGCAACGCTGCCCGGCGCAAGGGTGCTGGTCCGCAATCGCGGGGGACGCTGGATCCCCGGCGTGATCGCCGCAAAGCCCCCGCATTTCATGAGCGCGGCGGAAAAGGAACGGCAGGGTACGCCCGAGATCCGCGATCTTACGATCGATATCGGCGCGCGAAGTGCAGAGGAAGCGGAAAAGAGCTTCGGCGTCCGCATCGGCGAGCCGGTCGTGCCGGACGCGCCGTTTCAATATGACGCGGAACACGGATTGTTCTTCGGCAAGGCGTTCGACTGCCGGATCGGCTGCGCGGCGCTCTTGGAGGTCATGCGGCGCATTGCGGACGAGGAACTTGCAATCGACGTCGTCGGCGCGCTGTCGGTGCAGGAGGAAGTCGGCGAACGCGGCTGCAAGGTGACGACGAACCGCATCCGTCCCGACGCGGCGCTTGTGTTCGAGGGCTGTCCCGCGGACGACACCTTCGGTGAACCGTACGCCATGCAGACGAAGCTGAAACACGGGTCGATGATCCGCTTTATGGATACCTCGGTCATCTGCAACCCGCGGTTTGTGCGGTACGCGCTGGATCTTGCGAATGAAAAGGGCATCCCCGCGCAGGCGGCGGTGCGCGAGGGCGGCGGCAACGACGCGGCGATCATCCAGTCTCAGCTTTTGGGCGCGCCTGCGATCGTGCTCGGCGTTCCGGTGCGCTACATCCACACGCCCGCGTGCATCGCGGCGGAAGCGGATTACGACGCGACGGTGGAGCTTGCGCTTGCGCTGATCCGGGCGATGAATGAATCGGTCATCCAATCATTTTAATATAGGAGGCAGTTATGAACGGAGATTTTACCCTGTATACCCCGACCAAGGTCGTGTTCGGACACGGCGTGGAAAAAAACGCGGGCGCCATGGTCAAGGCGTTCGGCGGCAAGAAGGTTTTGATCCATTACGGCGGGCAAAGCGCCGTAAAGTCCGGCCTGTTGAAGCGCGTGCAGGATTCGCTGACCAAGGAGGACATCGATTATGTCTCGCTTGGCGGCGTGGTGCCGAACCCGCGGCTTGAAAAAGTCTACGAGGGTGTGAAGATGTGCAAGGCGTACGGCGTCGACTTCATTCTCGCGGTCGGCGGCGGCAGCGTCATCGACTCGGCAAAAGCGATCGCCTACGCGCTTGCGGAGCCGAAGCGCGACGTTAGGGAGCTCTTCGAGCATACCCGCAAGCCGCTGGGATGCTTCCCGGTCGGCGTGGTGCTGACGCTCGCGGCGTCCGGCAGCGAGATGAGCGACAGCTGCGTCATTTCGTACGAGGACAAGAAGCGCGGCGTGAACAGCGACCTGTGCCGCCCGAAGTTTGCGCTGATGGACCCGGCGCTGACCAAGACCCTGCCCGCGTACCAGACCGCGGCGGGCTGCTCGGACATCCTGATGCACACGATGGAGCGGTACTTCGTCAACGGACACCGCATGGAGCTCACCGACGCGATTGCGGAGGGGCTTTTGAAGACCGTCATGCGCTATGCGGTCGTGCTGCGCGACGATCCGGAAAACTACGAAGCTCGCGCGGAGATCATGTGGGCGGGCTCGCTCTCGCACAACGGACTGACCGGCTGCGGAAACGACGCGGGCGACTGGGCGTGTCACCGGCTCGAGCACGAGCTCGGCGCGCTGTATGACGTGACCCACGGCGCGGGGCTTACCGCCATGTGGGGAAGCTGGGCGCGTTACGTCATGAAAAACTGCCTGACGCGCTTCGTCCGCTTTGCGATGTACGTCCACGGGATCAAGCCCTACGCGACCGACGAGGAAACGGCATTGAAGGGCATCGAGGCGACGGAGGACTTCTTCCGCAGTATCGGCATGCCGACGAATCTAAATGAGCTCGGCGTAAATCCTTCCGAGGACGATATCAAACTGCTTGCCAAAAACTGCGCGATCGCGACCGGCGGCAAGATCGGCAGCGCCAAAGTTTTGGTTGAATCCGATATGGAAGCGATCTATAAGATGGCGGCAAAATAAGCCGCAGCGATTTCACAGAGGCACTTCAAAAAAAGGAGTGTCTCTTTTTTTTTATAATTTGTACTTGACAAGTATATCGAAGTACGATATAGTATGTACATCGAAGCTCGATATATCGAACTGAGATAGGCAAGGAGGACCTATGAACGATAAAATCAAAAAGGTCTACGTTCCGATGACCGAATCCGCCTTCTATATTCTGTTTTGTTTACAAACGCCGCAGCACGGATACGGGATCAGTCAGCAAGTGAGAAAGCTGACCGGCGGCGCGGTCACCATCGGCGCGGGCACCATGTACGGCACGCTTTCCAAGATGGAAAAGGACGGTCTGATCCGCTTTTACAGCGAGGAGGACAAGCGAAGGCTGTATCGGATCACCGAACTCGGCAGAGAAGTCTTGGAAACCGAAATCAAAAGGATCGAACGACTTTATAAAAACAGCAAAGGGGAGAACATCGATGCGTAAAACAAAGATCCGTTTTTTCACGATCGCAGATTATGAGGACGAGGAGCTGTGGCTGAGGAAACAGCATCAGAACGGCTGGAAGCTCGTCAAGATGACGTCGCCGTGTTTCTATACGTTTGAAGAATGTGAACCGGAGGACGTCGTTTACCGGCTGGATTTCAAAAACGGCGAACAGACCGAGGAATACCTGCAGATGCTGCAGGACTTCGGCTGGGAATACTTTTTCCACTTGTTCGGCTGGCTGTATTTCCGGAAACCCGCAAGCGCGGCGAAGACGGAGGGGGAGGAGGAGCTGTTCAGTGACAACGCTTCCCGCGTGGACATGGCGGAGCACGTCGCGCGGACCAGGCTAATCCCGCTCATGGTGATCTTCCTCTGCTGCGTGATCCCGAATCTGATCAACGCGATGAACGGCGTCATGGGCAGACTCAGCACGTTCTTCGGCTTCTTTTTCGGCGTCATGTTCGGGATCTATCTGTTCATGATCATCTACAACGGGATCAAGCTGAACCGGATCCGGGCAAAGTATAAGGACTGATAAAAAAGACCTCCCCGCGGGGAGGTCTTTTGCTGTTCGGATCACTCGCGTCCCGCGACGTCCCTTAATGCTTCCGCAGCCGCGTCGACGAGCGTCGCCGCCGCCATCGCGGGATCCCGGAGGATCGCGGCGCGCTGCGCGTTTTTGAGCATCCAGATCTCCTCGATCTGCAGCTTGTCGAACGCGATCGAGAACAAAGAGAGCCCGAAGCGGCGAAGAAACGAGTCCCGCACCGCGTCCGCCGCTGCCGCCGCAAGGTCGTTCGTGTGCTTTGGCAGCTCGTGCGGGCGGATCCCGCTTTGAAACAGCGTGCCGACGGCGGCCGAAAGCGCGGCAACGATCTCCGCGTCAAGCTGCGGCTTCAGATCCTTCCGTTCAAAGCGTTCCGCGACGTTGCCGATCGCGCGGTACAGCGCCGCGGGGTCCTCGACACGGTAGGAATACACGCCCGCAAGCGAAACGGACAGGTCGAAGTCTGCGTCCATGTTGTCGTCGCGTACGCGGATCAACACCGGCGCGGGTGTTTCAAATGCGTTGCCGTGTCATTCCTTTGTATTGATGTAATAGACCCGATGGCGGTGCGGCTGGATGTCGCCGCCGCCGAAGCCGACGCGGTCCAGGACGTCGCGGAAGTAGCCGACCGGTCCTGCGGGACGGTCCGGATCGACAAAGATGTGCTCGCCGGGCTCGGTCACGACGTCGACGACCTTCTGGTGCGAGACGACGACGAGCGCCTGCCCGTCCGCAACGGACAGCAGCGAGCCGCTTGTAATGACCTCGTCGTCAATGCGGTCGTTTGCGCTGCGCCCGGATACGTGCTTGTGTCCGCGCGCCATCAGCACGTCGACGGGAAGCGCGTCCATGAAAAACGCTTCCTTCCACTGCTCTTTGGCAACGCTGCCCAGAGAGGATGTGATCGCCCGAATGATGCCCATATTATTCCTTTCCCTGCTGCCGGCACCAGGTGTTCATGACGAGGCGGACGGGCAAAAGCTTCACAAGCCGCACCTGCATGCGCACTGGGAAGCCGAGGATGGAGACGGTCTTTTTCTTTCTGAGGTCCTTCATCGCGCGCTCCACGACCTGCTCGGCTGTGTACCAGCGGTCGAAATAGCGGATCGTGTCGTCGTGCTTCGCACGGTCGAAGAATTCGGTTTTGATCCAGCCGGGGCAGACGCACATCACATGGATCCCGCGGGTTTTGAGCTCGCGACCGAGCGCGCGGGAAAAGCTCAGCACATACGCCTTCGACGCCGCGTAGACCGTCATATACGGCACCGGCTGCCAGCTCGAATTGGAGCCGAGGTTCACGATCGCGTCGCCGCTTTGCATGTACGGGAGCGAGTAAAGACAGATCGCGGACAGCGCCGTGTCGTTCAGCGCGACGATGCCGAGCTGGTTTTCGACGTCAAGATCCCCGGCGGCACCGAACAGTCCGTAGCCCGCCGCGTTCACAAGGACCTTGATCTCGGGCTTTTCTTCCTCCAAAAGCGCCTTGTACGCATGCTGGTTCTCCGGCGCGGAAAGATCCCAACAAAGCGCGCGGACCGGCGTGCGGCATTCCTGCCTGAGCGATTCAAGCCGCTCGGCTCTTCTTGCGATCACCCAAAGCTCGTCGAGGCCGAACGCCTTGTCGACTGCTTTTGCAAACTCTCTGCCCATGCCGCTGGACGCGCCGGTGATGACTGCGATCTTCATAACTGCCTCCGATAAACTGTGTTGTTCACAGTATACCCCGTTTTGCCCGGGATTTCCAGTCCCGACAGAAAAAGAATGACCGGTTTCGTATTGCAAAACACAGCAAAAACCGATATAATACAGGCAACGGCAAATATGACCGAGTACAAATATCAGTAAGGAGGAAATATATGAAGAGAGTATTGGGCCTTGTATTAGCGGCTCTTCTGGTTCTTTCCCTGTTTGCAGCCTGCGTGAAAAAAGAGGAAGAAAAGCCCGTCGGCGACGAGACGGTTGCCGAGACCGCCGAGCTGAAAACGTTCAACGACGTCTTTACGCTTGACGGCGCGGAATTCTTCGGAAGCAGCGGCGGTTCCGGAGTCTTCATCTATGTATATCTGTATCAGGACGCTTACTGGCGCGCGATCGGAAAGGTGCCGCAGGAGACGCTGGATGCATATAATAACGTCGATATAATGGCGCCGGATCACGAGCAAAAGGAACGGGAGATCATGGGACCTGTCGAGATCAGCATTCTGGAGAATCTGAACGATCAGATTCTGACCGACGCGCAGCAGGAAGCGCTGATCGGCAAAACCGGTGCGGACCTTGTGCGCGACGGCTGGAAGACCGACAGCGGATACAATCTTGAGGACATGGATTTCTACATGTCGTACGGTCCGTTCGAGTACATCGTTACATTCGAAGCGCAGGAGCCGCCGGAAATCACCGACGACTTTGACGAGATCGCGGCGATCAGCCCGCTGAAGGTCCTATCCATTACATTCTTCGGCATCAGCAACGCGTCTGCGGACATCACGGAGGATATCACGGCGAAGCTCAAGTGACCAGGACGAACGTCAAAACGAATACATCCCCGAACCGAAAGGCTCGGGGATGATTTTTTTTGTGTCGGGATCGGCGTTATGCGCCGTAGGTGCAGAGCTCGCCGATGTCGAAATCGATCGTGTCGGTGATTTCGGAGGTTCCGTCGAGCGATTCATAGAGGTAGACCAGCGCGTAGTGCGGGACCGGATTCGGAACGACCGGTGTGATCTTGCAGAGCAGGCAGAGGTTCGTGCCCGCCACGACCTGCGTACCGAGGTTTGCGATCGGCAGATAGTCTGCGCCGACGAGCGATTCCAGCGCCTTTTCGAGATTGGCCCTGATCTCATCGGTGATCTCGGGGGACTCGGCATACGCCCAGCCGCCGTCAAGCTCTTCTGCGGGGATCGGCTCCGCGGTGCCGTATTCATTCGGGATCACGGGCATGTCGGCAAAGTTCATGATCTTCGCGCCGCCTTCCAGATCGGCATAAACGTAGACGAGCACATATTTCGGCTGCGCGTCGGGCGTGACGACGGTTGCCTTGGTGAGGAAGCAGTAGTTCGTTCCCGCCACGACCTGCGTACCGAGGCAGGCGATCGGCTCGTAATTGACGCCGACGAGACCGTCGAACGCTTTTTCAAAGATCGCACGGAGATCGTCGGTCATTGCGGGATCTTCCGCCGCCGCCCAGCCGCCGACCTGTATCTCCGGAAAGCTTTCTTCGCCGGATTCCTCGCCGATCCCGGCTTCCGCGTCCGTTTCGGCGTCGGTCTGCCCGTCGATCGCTTCCGTGATCAGGCCTTCCTGCGGCATGTCGAAATCGAAGTCGACGACGGAAGTCAGGGAATCATTGCCGTCGGCGGACGCATAGATGTATACGAGCGCGTAATGGGGGACGGGATTCGGCACGACCGGCGTGACCTTGCAGAGGATGCAGCGGTTCATTCCGTTGACGACCTGACTTGCGAGGTTCGCGACCGGCAGATAGTCTGCGCCGGCGAGACCTTCGAGGGCCTTCGTAAGCTCCGCCTTGAGCTCGTCGGAAACCGCGGGATCGCTCTCATAGGTCCAGCCGCCCATCAGGGCTTCGGACGAAGGAACGCTCAGGGTGCCGTCTTCTTCCGGAACGACCGGCATGTCCGTGATGTTCAGGAGCTTTACGCCGCCTTCGAGGTCTTTGTACACATACACCAGCTTGAACTGCGGCTGTGCGTCGGGATAGACGACGGTGCCCTGCGTGAGGAAGCAGTAGTTCGTTCCCGCAACGACCTGTGTGCCGAGAAGCGCGACAGGAACGTAATCGACGCCGACGAGTTCCTCGAGCGCTTTTTCAAAAATCGCTTTGAGCTCGTCCGTCACGGCGGGATCGTCGGCGACCGTCCAGCCTCCGGTCTTGACGGGGCTGAGCTCGGGTTCCGGCTCTGCGCCGATTTCCGGCTGTTCTTCGATTTCGGTGGATTCGTTCGTTTCGACCTTGACGGTACAGGCGGCAGCTGCGGTGAGCATCAGCGCGCAAAGCAGGATCGCGATCAGTTTTTTCATGGTGATATATCCTTTCTTGTTATTTGATTCGTTCGGGACGGATCAAAGTCCGTACGTAATCTATACCATATTGTAGCGGAAAAAGTTGCACGATGCAAGATTTTTCAAAAAAAGCGATGGACAGAGGCGCGGTTGGGCTTTATAATCAAATCGGAGGCTGTTATGGAAAGACCGGATCATGATCTTGCGTTCATGCTGCAGTATGAGAATATCGCCTGGTATGAGGACGGCGCGGTGCGCATCCTCGACCGGCGCTGTTACCCGCGCACGGTCTCGTTTGTGACCTGCAAAACATACGGCGAGGTGGCGCAGGCGATCACCGATATGGTGACGCAGAGCGCGGGACCGTATCCCGCAGCGGCGATGGGCATGGCGCTCGCGGCGTACGAATGCCGGAACGAAAGCGAGCAAAAGCAGCGTGCGTTTCTCACCGCGGCGGCGGAACGGATCAGCAACGCACGTCCGACGACCGCAAAGCGCATGGCGCGGGTGTGCGAAACGATGCTTATCGCGGCGGACGCGGCATGGAAGTCCGGCGAACCGGTCGATCTTGCGATCAAACGCCGCGCGATCGAAGCGAACGACAGCCGATACAATAAGATCGCGAAGATCGCGACGCATCTGGTCGACAAATTCCCGGACGACGGCACGATCCTCACCCAGTGCTTTGCGGAAACGATCGTCGGCATGATGCTGCGCGAATCGCGGGAGCGGGGGAAGCGCCTTCGCATCTTCTGCCCGGAAACGCGCCCGTATTTTCAAGGCGCGCGGCTCACCGCAACGGTGTGTTACGAGATGGGGTTTGACGTGACCGTCATCACGGACAATATGCCGGCGTTCGTCATGCAGCGCGAGCATGTGGACGTGTTCACCTCGGCGGCGGACGCGATTACGATGGACGGACACGTCGTCAACAAGGTCGGCACGTTCCAGATTGCGATCGCGGCAAAGCACCTCGGCGTTCCGTATTACGTCACCGGCGTACCGGACACGGTGCATCCGAAGATCGGCGACGTGAAGATCGAGTTCCGCGATCCCGCGTTCGTGCTTGAGGCGATGGGCGTGAAAACCGCGCGCGACGGCGTGAAGGGCTATTATCCGGCGTTCGACATCACGCCGCCGGAGCTCGTGACCGGCGTGGTGACGGATCGGGGCATCCTGAGCCCGTACCGGCTGAACGAATACGGTGCGAAGGACGCATACGAGGTCGTTGTATAACAGAAAGGAAAAGACAAGCATGGTAGTAGTCAACGTATACGAACAATACTTTGCGGCGGACTGCATCGCAAACAGCATCCACCGTCACGCGGCGCTGGTCATGCTGATCGCGACGTCCGAAAACGGCACGGTCCGCTACGAGGCGGCGGTGACGTTCTTCCCGCACATCGATGAGACCGATTTTGCGGTCTCCTATGACGCGTACTATTCCGACGTGCTGTACGAGGCGCCGGGCAGACGATCGAGAAAGCGCGAGGCGATGCTTTTGGAGACCTTCCGCGAGGACATCGACGCGCTCGCAAAACAGGCGGGCGGCACGGTTTACTGGGACAAGCCGCTGAAAGAAGCGCGCAGAGGCTGACCCGATGAACATCACGGTCTATCTCGGGGCGACGCCGGGGAACGATCCGGCGCTGGAGCATGCGGTGCGCGCGCTCGGCACATGGATCGGCGAAAACGGACACAGCCTTGTCTACGGCGGTTCGCGCTGCGGACTGATGGGCATGCTCGCGGAAAGCGTTCTCAAAGCGGGCGGACAGGTGTTCGGCGTCGAGCCGCAGTTCTTTGTGGACGCAGGCTTCGTCTACGACGCGATCACGAAGCTTTATGTCACGCAGGATATGTCCGAACGCAAGGCAAAGATGATCGAGCTCGGCGACGCGTTCATCGCGTTTCCGGGCGGCACGGGCACGCTCGAGGAGATCGCGGAGATCATGAGCAAGGTCGCTTTGCGGCATCTTGATGCGCCGTGCATCCTTTACGATCTGAACGGCTACTATACCGGACTGAAAATGCTCCTTGACCGCATGCTCGCGTCGGAGCTCTCCACTCCGGAGAAGCTGAAGGGCATTACCTTTGCAAAAACGCTCGACGACGTCAAAAAAACGCTGTCTTAACGGGTACGGTCCTTCGCCTAAGGGCGGAGGATTTTATATTGACAGCGCACATTGACAGTTTCGGGAAAAGCATCTATAATATAGTCAAATCGAATAAAGCAGTCGGTGCCGCCGTTTTTTGCGGCGGATAATAGGGAAACAGGAAAGAGCCTGTGCGATCTCGTCACCGTATGCGGGTCGACACTGTCACGCGTAAGCAGCCACTGAGCGATCGGGAAGGCGACAGCGTTCTATGCCGCGAGCCGGGAAACCTGCCGCCTGCTGGTACGGGAAAAGAAATTTTCCGGATCACGAGGGATTGATCGTACCGCAGCTTCGTTATCGGAGCACTTTTTGTACGCAGTCTCTTTGCCGGTTTCGGTAAAGGGCTTTTTTCGTGCCGATGATTTTTGCGATGTAAAAGCATTACATACATCGGGGAACGAAACCGTTCCAAAGAGAATCAAGGAGGATAAAAATCATGAAGAAGACGATTGCTCTGATTCTGGCGATCGCAATGTTTGCGGCGCTCGCGCTTGCCTGCGCAAACGGGCAGACCGAGAAGCCGGCCGAAGAACCGACGGCAGCGCCGGAAGCGCCGACAGAAGCGCCGGCGGAGCCCGATATCACGGCGGAAGACAAGGCGAAGGCGGATGAAGTTGCGGCGCTGATCGACGCGATCTATGTGCAGGAGCGCACGGATGAGACCGACGCGCAGTGCGCGGCGGCAAAGGCGGCGTGGGACGCGCTGACTGACGCACAGAAGGAACTCGTGGAAGGCGAAGAGGCCGATCCCGATTACTTCGGCAGAGACACCGGCGACGCGTCGAAGGACGATCCGAGAAATGCGGATGAGATCGGAGAAAAGGAACTGCTGGTCGTAAGCTTCGGCACGTCGTTCAACGACAGCCGCGCCGAGGACATCGGCGGCATCGAAGCGGCGCTCGAGAAAGCATATCCGGATTGGTCGGTGCGCAGAGCGTTCACCGCGCAGATCATCATCAATCATGTGCAGGCGCGCGACGGCGAGAAGATCGACAACGTGGAGCAGGCATTGGAACGTGCAGTCGCTAACGGCGTTAAGATCCTTGTGATCCAGCCGACGCATCTGATGCACGGCGCGGAATACGATGAGCTTTGCGCGGCGGTCGAAGCGTACGCGGACAAGTTCGATTCCGTGAAGATCGCGGAGCCGCTTCTGGGCGAAGTCGGCAAAGATGAGACGGAAGTCAACACCGACAAGGAGCGGGTTGCAAAGGCAGTCGTTGCGGATGCGGTGATGAGCGAAGGCTATGAGACGCTTGAAGCGGCAGAAGCAGACGGCGTTGCGTTCGTGTTCATGGGACACGGCACCTCGCACAAGGCGAAGGTCACCTATTCCCAGATGCAGACCATGATGAACGAACTCGGCTACAAAAACGTGTTTATCGGCACCGTCGAAGGCGAGCCGGAGTCCACCTCCTGCGAAAACGTCATCAACGCGGTGCACGAGGCGGGCTATACCAAGGTCGTGCTGCAGCCGCTGATGGTCGTTGCGGGCGATCACGCAAACAACGATATGGCGGATATGGAGGATCCGGAATCCTGGTTCTCCCAGTTTGATGCAAGCGGATACTTTGATGCCATCACGGCCTGTATCTCCGGTCTCGGCAGAATCGAAGCGATCCAGGAGATCTATGTGGAGCATGCAAATGAAGTTTTGCAGATGTTTGACCCGGATCATGCTGCTGCGGCAGAGGTTGCGGCGCTGATCGACGCGATCTACGTGCAGGAGCGCACGGATGAGACCGACGCGCAGTGCGCAGCGGCGAAGGCGGCGTGGGATGCGCTGACCGATGCGCAGAAGGAGCTGGTCGAGGGCGAGGAAGCCGATCCCGATTACTTCGGCAGAGACACCGGCGACGCGTCGAAGGACGATCCGAGAAACGCGGATGAGATCGGCGAAAACGAGCTGCTGGTCGTAAGCTTCGGCACGTCGTTCAACGACAGCCGCGCCGAGGACGTCGGCGGCATCGAAGCGGCACTTGCTGCAGCGTACCCGGATTGGTCCGTGCGCAGAGCGTTCACCGCGCAGATTATCATCAACCATGTGCAGGCGCGCGACGGCGAGTTCATCGACAACATGGACCAGGCGCTTGAACGCGCGGTCAAAAACGGCGTCAAGAACCTCGTGGTTCAGCCGACGCATCTGATGCAGGGCGCGGAGTACGACGAGCTCTGCGCAGCGGTCGAAGCTTACAAGGATAAGTTCGAGAGCGTCAAGATCGCGCTGCCGCTGCTTGGCGAAGTCGGCAAGGACGCGGCGGAGGTCAATGCGGACAAAGAAACCGTCGCAAAGGCGATCACCGCGGAAGCGGTGAAGGAAGCGGGCTATGAAACGCTCGAGGACGCGGAAGCGGACGGCGTTGCGTTCGTGTTCATGGGACACGGCACCTCGCACAAGGCGAAGGTCACCTATACGCAGATGCAGAAGCAGATGGAAGCACTCGGCTATAAGAACGTGTTCATCGGCACCGTCGAGGGCGAACCGGAAGAGACCGCTTGCGAAGCGGTCATCGAGGCGGTCCATGCGGCGGGCTATGACAAGGTCGTGCTTCGCCCGCTGATGGTCGTTGCGGGCGATCACGCCAACAACGATATGGCGGATCCCGACGATCCCGAATCCTGGTTCCGTCAGTTCAAGGACGCCGGTCTGTTCTTTGATATCAAGGTCCAGATCGCCGGTCTCGGCAGAATTGCGGACGTACAGGCACTCTATGTTGCGCACACCGCGGAAGCGATGAAAGCGGAATAATCTATCAATAAAGGACATCACAGACATGAAACGTATTCTTGCAGCATGCTTTGCGCTTCTGCTGCTTGCGGCGTTCGCCGCCTGCGGCACGAAGCCGGAACCCGCTTCCGAGCCGGAGCCCGACCCCGTCGTGACGGAAGCGCCGGAAGCGCCGGAAGCGACCGAAATACCCGCGCCCGCCGAGGAGCCCGAAGCCGAATCGAAGATCGATCTGCCGGACGGCGTGTATATGGCGGAGTTCAAGACCGACAGCTCGATGTTCCACGTCAACGAGGCGAACAAGGGCATGGGCGTGCTGACCGTCAAGGACGGCAAGGCGACCATTCATATCAGCCTTGTCGGCAAGTCGATCCTGAACCTGTTCCCGGGTCTTGCGGAGGATGCGCAGAAGGACGGCGCGGCGCTTCTGGAGCCGACGACCGATACCGTCACCTATGACGACGGCGAGACGGAGGAGGTCTACGGTTTCGACGTGCCCGTTCCGGTCATCGGCGAGGAGTTCGATCTTGCGCTGATCGGCAAAAAGGGCAAGTGGTACGATCATAAGGTGATCGTTCTGAACCCGGTTCCGCAAAACTGACGCTTGCGGTTCCCGTAAAAGACGTGTAGAATAAAAGAAAAAACGGCGGCACGGCGCACACGGAAAAGTGCCGCGCCGCCGTTTGTTTTCGGAGGACAGTTTTATGAAAAAAAGAGCCGTTGTTTTCGTGCTTGCGATCATGCTGCTGCTTTCGGCGGCCGCCTGCGCAAAAAAGACCGCGCTGCCTGCAGAGGGGACCTATACGATCGGCGTAACGCTGGAGGGCGGTACCGGAAAGGCGAAGATCCAGTCGCCCGCGGAGCTGGTCGTTTTCCAGGACGGACAGGCGTCGCTTGTCGTAATCTGGAGCAGCGACAAGTATGACTATATGCTGGTCGGCGGCGAACGCTATGAGCCTGCAATCCGTGACGGACATTCCGTTTTTGTGATCCCGGTCGCGAGCATCCGTGAACCTATGCAGGTGATCGCCGACACCACGGCGATGAGCACGCCGCACGAGATCGAATACACGATCACGTTCGACGCGGCTTCGCTTGCACCCGCGGCATGACCGGGCAAATGATGAAAAAGATCGGCGCACTGCTTCTGTGCGCTGCTTTTTGCATTCTGAGCGCCGCCTGCGGCGGGACGAAAACGGCGGAACAGCAGCGTCCGGACGGTCCCGCGTGGGAAACGCTTGAGGTTCTGTCCGAAACGCCGGTGCGCTTTGCGACCGAGTTTTCGATCGCGCAGCTTACGGACGGCTATGAGCTGATCACGGTCCCCGCGACCGGCAGGCTGCTTCTCGTTCCGGAGAGAAAAGGAAAGCCCTCCGGTCTGCCGGAGGATGTGTCGGTGCTGTACCGTCCGGTCGAACGCATCTATCTTGCCGCGACGAGCACGATGGACTTTTTCCGCGCGCTGGACGGAGTCGGCGCGGTTCGGCTTTCCGGCACAAAGGCGGACGGATGGGCGATCGACGAGGCAAGGGACGCGATGGAGCGCGGGGAAATGCTGTTTGCCGGCAAGTACAACGCGCCCGATTACGAGCTGCTGTTGAAGGAACGGTGCGATCTTGCGCTCGAATCCACGATGATCTATCATTCGCCCGCGATCAGCGAAAAGCTCGCGGGATACGGCATTCCGGTGCTGATCGAGCGGTCGAGCTACGAGCAGGATCCCTTGGGACGCATGGAATGGATCAAGGTATACGGTGCGATCCTCGGCAAGGAAGCCGAGGCGGAAGCGCTGTTCGACGCGGAAGCGGCATCGGTCGAAGCGATCGGAAACCTCCCGAAGAGCGGCAAGACCGTCGCGTTCTTCTATGTGACCGGCGCGGGAGCGGTGAACGTACGAAAGAGCAGCGATTACGTCGTGAAGATGCTCGAAACGGCGGGCGGCGCGTATGTGTTTTCCGATCTTGACAGCGGAAGCGCGCTGTCCACCGTCAACATGACGATGGAAAGCTTTTATGCTTCGGCTGTGGACGCGGACGTACTGATCTACAACAGCACGATCGACGGCGAGATCTATACGCTTTCCGAGCTTCTGGACAAAAGTCCGCTCTTTGCGGAGTTTTCGGCGGTGAAAAGCGGCGACGTCTGGTGCACGGGCAAGAACCTGTTCCAGGAACCGATGGGCATCGGCAGGCTCATCGGCGATTTCTACCGGGTGCTGTCAGGCGAAGGGACCGACGGACTCGTTTATCTGCACAAACTCAACTGACGGGGGGATCCTATGGAGGAGAAACGTAAAACCGAACGGAACGTACGGCTGCGGCTGCGGCTCGGCTTTGCGCTTCTCTTGATCGCGCTGATCGGTTTCACATTCTGGAACATCGTTGCGGGCAGCACGTCGCTTTCGCTTTCCGAGGTGTTCGACGGACTTCTGCATTCTTCGAGCCCGCATCGCGTGATCGTCATGGACGTGCGCATGGTGCGCATCGTTCCGGCGATCCTTCTGGGCGGCGCGCTGGCGCTGTCCGGCTTTCTGCTGCAGACATTCTTCAATAACCCGATCGCGGGTCCGTTCATCCTCGGCATCTCGTCCGGGGCGAAGCTCGTGCTTTCGGTGACGATGATCGGATTCCTGAGCCGCGGGATCGCCGTCGGCTCGGTCACGCTGATCGTCGCGTCGTTCGTCGGCGCGATGCTGTCGATGGCGTTTGTGCTTGCGATCTCGTATCGGGTCAAGCGCATGTCGATGCTTGTGATCTGCGGCGTTATGATCGGCTATATCTGTTCGGCGATCACGGAGTTCGTGATCCGGTTTGCCGACGATTCCAACATCGTCAAGCTCCACGACTGGGCGATGGGCAGCTTTGCGAGCATCCAGTGGGACAACGTGACCGTCATTGCGGCGGTCGTGCTGCCTGCGCTTGCGGTCGCTTTTCTCATGAGCAAGCCGATCGGCGCGTATCAGCTCGGCGAAACGTACGCGCAGAACATGGGCGTCAATATCAGGGCGTTCCGGATCGCGCTGATCCTGCTTTCCGGCATTCTTTCCGCATGCGTGACGGCGTTTGCGGGACCGATCAGCTTCGTCGGCGTCGCCGTGCCGCATCTGATGCGGCGGCTGTTCAGAACCGCAAAGCCGATCGTGATGATCCCCGCGTGCTTTCTGGGCGGCGCGGTGTTCTGCCTCTTCTGCGATCTCATCGCCCGCACGGCGTTCGCGCCGAACGAGCTTTCGATCAGCTCCGTGACCGCGATCTTCGGCGCGCCGGTCGTCATCCTTGTCATGCTCAAACGGCAGAAGGAGGACGGCAGATGAACGGCACATATTACATTTCCACCGAACAGATGACCGTCGGCTACGACGGCAGGCCGCTGATCGAAAATATCAACATCGGCGTCCGGCGCGGCGAGATCCTGACGCTGATCGGACCGAACGGCTCCGGCAAGTCGACGATCCTGAAAAGCATGATTAAGCAGCTGAAACTGATCGCGGGTACCGTCGTGCTCGACGGACGCGACATGGCGGGGCTCAAGGAGCGCGACGTTGCGAAAAAGCTTGCGATCGTCATGACCGAACGGATCAAAGGCGAGCTCATGACCTGCCGGGACGTCGCGGCGACCGGACGCTATCCGTATACCGGGCGGCTCGGCATCCTCTCGAAAAAGGATCACGCGATCGTCGACGCGGCGATCGAAACGGTGCATGCGGAGGACTTTGCGGACCGGCCGTTTTCCGCGATCTCCGACGGACAGCGGCAGCGGATCCTGCTTGCCCGCGCGATCGCGCAGCAGCCGGAGGTCATCGTGCTCGACGAGCCGACGTCGTTCCTTGACGTCAGGCATAAACTGCAGCTTCTGGACATTCTCAAAAACATGGTCCGTGAAAAGCAGGTCGCGGTCATCGTGTCGCTGCACGAGCTCGACCTTGCCGAAAAGATCTCGGACCGCGTGGTGTGCGTGGCGAACGACCGCATCGACCGCTGCGACACGCCGGAGAACATCTTCAAAGACGACTACATTTCTACCTTGTACGGCATCGAAAACGGCAGCTTCAACGCGCTGTTCGGCAGCGTGGAGCTTCCCTCCGTTTCGGGCGAGCCGCGGGTCTTCGTGATCGGCGGCGGCGGCAGCGGCATTCCGGTCTATCGCGCGCTGCAGCGCGCGGGCGTACCGTTTGCGGCGGGGATTCTGCCTGAAAGCGATCTCGACCATCCGGTCGCAAAGGCGCTTGCGGCGGAGTTTTTTGCGGTTCCCGCCTTTTCGACCTCGACGGACGAGGAGACAGAGAACGTGATCAGGCGTATGCTGGCAATCGGCAGGGCGATCTGCACCGTCCCGTCGTTCGGCGAGACCAACGCGGCAAACGAAAAACTGTACGAAGCGGCAAAGGAAGCGGGCATCCTTGTTTCCGCCGACGCGTTTTGGAAGGGGGCGGGATCATGACCCTCTGGCAGCTGACGCTTGTATCCGTTCTTTGCGGCTTTCTGATCGACTGCGCGATCGGCGATCCCGCTTGGCTTCCGCATCCCGTGGTGCTGATCGGCAAGCTGATCTCGCTTTGCGAAAAGGTCCTGCGGCGCATCTTTCCGAAGACCGACCGCGGCGCATTTTGGGCGGGGCTTGTGATGGCGATCCTTGTGCCGCTTTTGTCTGCGGGCGTGAGCTTCGGGATCCTGTTCGGGCTGTATAAACTCTCGCCGTGGGCGTATTTTGCGATGAGCGCGATCATGTGCTGGCAGTGTTTTGCGGCAAGATGCCTTGCAAAGGAGGCGAACAAGGTCGTCAAAGCGCTCGAGACCGGCGGGCTTGAAGCCGGCAGGAAGCAGATCGCCATGCTCGTCGGGCGGGACACGGAAACCCTTTCCGAAGCGCAGGTTTTGAAGGCGACGGTCGAGACCGTGGCGGAGAACGCTTCGGACGGCGTGATCGCGCCGATGCTGTATATGGTCCTGTTCGGCGCGGTCGGCGGGTTCTTCTATAAGGCGGTCAACACGATGGATTCCATGGTCGGCTATAAAAACGACCGCTATCTGTATTTCGGACGCGCCGCGGCAAAACTGGACGACGCAATGAATTTTGTTCCGTCGCGCATGAGTGCGCTTGCCATGATCGCCGTTTCGCCACTTCTGAAACTCGACGGCAGGAACGCGTTTCGCATATGGAAACGCGACAGACGCAGGCACGCCAGCCCGAACTCCGCGCAGACCGAATCGGTCGCGGCGGGCGCGCTGCATGTCGAGCTTGCGGGACCGGCAAGCTATTTCGGCAAGGTCGTTCTTAAACCCACGCTCGGCGACAACGACCGTCCGATCGAGCGAAAGGACGCAGCGCGCGCCAATCAGCTGATGTACGGCGCAAGCGTTCTGCTGCTGATTCTTTTTGAAGCGATCCTGCTTCCGCTCGCGCTGTTCGGAGGGCTCGGTCTATGATTTTAGGGAATTACGTTCACGGCGGAGACGTCTACAAAAACCGTGTGACGCTTGATTTTTCGGCGAACGTCAACCCGTTCGGCACGCCGGAGCCGGTGAAGGCGGCGATCCGCGCCGCGGCGGAGGAGGTCGACTGCTATCCGGATCCGTATTGCACAACGCTTCGCGAAAAACTGTCCGCGCTGCACGGCGTTTCGCCCAATGCGATCCTCTGCGGCAACGGCGCGGCGGAGCTGATCTTTTCGTTCGTGCAGGCGGTCAGACCGAAGCGCGTACTGCTGCCGGTCCCGTCGTTTGCGGAGTACGAGACCGCGCTCCGCTGTGCGGACGCAACGCCGGCGTTTTATCCGCTTGCGCGGGAGAACGGCTTTGCGGTCACGGAGGAGATCCTCGGCGAGATCACGCCGGACACGGACGTTCTCATGCTCTGCTCGCCGAACAATCCGACGGGGAAGAGCATCGGAAAGGAACTGCTTTCCGGGATCCTCGACCGCTGCCGCGAAACGGGAACGGTTCTGTTTCTCGACGAGTGTTTTCAGGATCTCTGCGACGAAGACAAGGCGTTTTCGCTTGCGCCGATGCTGAACGACGGCGACCGCGTGCTGCTGCTGCGCGCGTTTACGAAGACGTACGGCATGGCGGGCGTGCGGCTGGGCTACGTGATCTCGAAGGATCGCGAAACGCTGCTCCGCATGTCCGGAACCGTACAGCCGTGGAACGTGTCGACGGTCGCGCAGTATGCCGGACTGGCGGCGCTCAGCTGCCCGGAATGGGCGGAAAACGCGCGGGCGCTGTTCGCGGAGGAGAAGCCGTACCTGGCGCGGGAGCTCCGCGCGCTCGGCGTGACCGTGCTTCCGGGCGACGCGAACTATCTGCTGCTCTCGGGCGTTCCGACGCTGTACGAAGAACTGCTGAAAAGAGGGATCCTCGTGCGCGACTGCGGCAACTACCGCGGACTGCAGAAAGGCGACGTGCGCATCGCGGTGCGCACGCACGCGGAAAACGCCGCGTTGATTGCGGCGATCCGGGAGGCGCTGCATGCATAAGACCGGCATCGAGGAGCATTTCATCGAAAAAGACGGCAAGCGGCTGCGCTTCGGCTATACGACCGGAACCTGCGCCGCGGCCGCGGCAAAGGCGGCGGCGATCCTGCTGCTTTCCGGCAAGGCGCCGGAAACGGTTTCGATCCATACGCCGAAGGGGATCGACCTCGTTCTTCCGGTGCTGGAACCGGCGTCGGACGGCGGATCCGCCTCCTGCGCGATCCGAAAGGATTCCGGCGACGATCCCGACGTGACCGACGGCGTGCTCGTCTATGCGAAGGTGTCGTTTTCGGAAACGCCGGGCATCGCGATCGACGGCGGCGTCGGCGTCGGGCGGGTCACGAAACCTGGCCTGAAGCAGGCGATCGGCGAGGCGGCGATCAATCCCGTCCCGCGTGAGATGATCCGCCGCGCGATCGGCGGGATCGCGGAGGAATACGAGAGCGCAAAGGGCCTGTCGGAGGTGATCTCGATCCCGGCGGGCGTCGAGCTTGCCGCCAAGACGTTCAATCCGCGGCTCGGGATCGAGGG
>JAEEGH010003697.1_pt1 | contig 39875 bp, 27 predicted proteins | sample 9134181 | NCBI WGS metagenome assembly JAEEGH01 (sample SAMN16246544, study PRJNA631951) | gut metagenome | biome: gut microbiome; feature: rumen; material: DP-attached | host: Bos | place: Iran: Karaj | collected 2018-10 | reverse complement strand
ATTCACGTTTTTATTAACATCCGAAACTTCAATCATTAATTAAATGTAAACTTATGAAGAAGAATTTTTGGGAAGTCGTGATTCGCATAGCGATAGCGGCGCTGACGGCGGCACTGACCGCACTGGGAACGACCTCGTGCATGGGGTATGGTCCGTTCTGACGAACGGAAATGAAAGAAATGAAAGAAATGAAAGAAATGAGAAATGAAAAAGAATCCGGGCAGTTGCTCGGATTCTTTGGGTTTATAGGGGTTAGTTTGTGTGGGTTGCCTTAACCTCACAGGCACCGTGTGAGCAAGAATATTATATCCTTAGGGTAACTTTTTAAAAATAATCTCCAAAAAATTTGGAAATGTCACCATTATTAGTTACTTTTGCAACCAAAATCAGTTACAATGAACAAAAGGAGCAAACTTCTTCAGCGATTCAGGACCCTGCCCAGAGACTTTACATTCGACGAAATGGTGGCAGTCTTCAAGGGTTGTGGCTTCACGCTTAACAACAAAGGAGCAACATCCGGGTCACGGATAGAATTCATCAATGAAAACGACGGCAACAGCTACATCATGCACAAGCCGCACCCGTCGAACATCATCAAAGGATATGTCATGCGACAGGTATATAATTATTTGGAAGTAAACGGTTATTTTGATAAAACGGAGGATTAATTATGGGTTATTTAAAGTACAAAGGCTACACGGGTAGCGTAGAATACAGTGAAGAGGACAACTGCCTTTATGGCAAGGTTCAGGGAATGAGCAAGGATGCCATTACTTATGAAGGTTCCAACATCGATGAGCTTCGTCAGGATTTCGAGGGAGCAGTCGACGACTATCTGGCACTTTGTGAAGCTAGAAACGTCGAGCCACGCAAACCATACAGTGGCACATTCAACGTTCGTGTCTCCCCCGAGATTCACAGTGCCATTGCCATGCTCGCACAGGAGGCTGGCATCACGCTCAATGCCTTTGTCCGCCAGGTATTGGCCAAGGAAGTGAAAGTGGCTATGTGACACGAAGTGTCGACAAAATCTATCAAAATGAAAGAATCCGGGCTAGTGCTCAGATTCTTTCTGTTTATAGGTTTTGACAAAAAAAGCGGCGGATAATTTGTGAGTGTCCTTGGGATGTCACTCGGACATATCGCGCATCCAGACGGTGACGCTCTGTCCCATGCGCTGCTTGAAGGCGCTGCTGAAGGTGCTGTAGCTGCGGAAGCCGCTTTCCTGGGCCAGCTGCTGGGCGGTGACGGAACGACGGTCGGCAACCGTCTCGCGATAGAGTGTGACGAAATGCTGGATGCGCAGGGCGTTGATGTAGGTGTTGTAGTTCATGCCCTGACTGGAGAAATACTGGCTGAGATAGAAGCGGTTGATGCCTACGGCTGCCGAGAGCTGGGCCAAGGACAGGTCGTGCTGCAGATAGAGCTGCGAGTCGACGCAGTGCTCGGTCAGCAGTTGTCCGATATTGGACGGAATGGTCACCGATTTTTGCGACTGTTGGTCTGACTCCTGGTCCGTCTCCGAGTCGGGATCATGGTCGTCCTGCGACTTGGACGCAATCGCCAGTTGCGGCAGTGTCTCGACGCGCCACAACAAGAGCACATAGAGTACCATTGCCACGACATGCAAGATATAGATCAGGATGGAGTCGTTGTCGACGAGACAATAGAGGAGGAACAGCAACAGACAGACGAGCGACACCACTTGGGTCAGCCACACCTTTTTGTTTTCCAGGTCGGCATAGTTGTCGTTGAGCCACCGGCCGTATCGGCGGACGGCAAACGCCATATACACCGAGAACAGCACATAGAGCGCCAGGATGTAGAAGGCGGCTACGGACACGAAGGGGCCGTCGGGATAGCATATATGCAACAGTCCGAGTGCGATGAATGGCAGCATGGCAGCAGGGGCGGGCCAGACAGGGCGGCGGCGGTCCTGGAGCATGGCCAGCAGGGTGCCGGCAACGGTGGTCATCTGCGTCACGCAGTCGAGCACGACAACGGCCACATAGGCCGCAGAATGGATGTCGCGGGAGTAGATATAGAAAAACATCCACCATACATGACCCAATGCCGATACGGCAAAGAACGACGCTGCCCAGCGGCGCAGCCGCAATGGCGGGGTGACGTCGGGCGCGAAGGCATTGCCTCGGCGCAGCAGCAGGTAGACAGCCGCTATGAGTGCTACCACGCCGGTGATGCCGTAGAGGATGAAAAACAATATAATATGTAGAGATGTCTGTTCGAGTATATTCATATTTTATGGCTGTTCGGGAATGGGGAGGCCCATCTGGCGGGCCTTGTCGATGAGGAGTGCCATGAGGGCTTCGCGTTCGTTGTCGACGCGGTTGTCGAGGACGGCATCCTTGAGGTATTGTTTCAGCACGCCGACTTCGCGCGAGGGCTGCAGGTGGAACATCTGCATAATCTCGTTGCCGTCGATGACGGGCTGCAGGAGTCGCTTGTAGTCTTTCTCCTTCAGGTCGGCGAGTTTTTCGCGTACCATGCGGAAATTCTCGAGGAACATGCGTTTCTTGACTTCGTTCTTCGACGTGATGTCGGCCTCGCAGAGCAGCATGAGGTCGTCGATGTAGTCGCCGGCATCGTTGAGCAGTCGGCGCACGGCGGAGTCGGTGACTTCGCTGTCGGCAATGACCTGCGGACGCATGTGGAGGTCGACGAGGAGCTGTACCTGTCGCATCTCGGCACCCATGGGGAGCTTGAGGCGGCGGAAGATCTGGGGCACCATCTTGGCCCCGATGATGTTATGGTTGTGGAAGGTCCACCCCACCCCGGGTTCCCAGCGCTTCGACTTGGTCTTGCCCACGTCGTGCAACAGAGCGCCCCATCTCATCCAAAGCCCGGAGGGGGCTTTTGCAACGTTCTCGAGGACTTCGAGGGAGTGGTAGAAATTATTCTTATGGGCGCGGCCGTCGCGGCGTTCGACGATGTCGAGGGCGGCGACTTCGGGCAGGATGATCTGCAGGAGGCCTGAGCGCTGGAGGTATTCGAAACCGATGCTGGGATGCGGCGCGAGCATGATTTTGTTGAGTTCGACGGCAATGCGCTCGCCACTGACGATGCGGATGCGGTCGGCCATGCGCTGCAGGCCCTCGAAGGTTTCGTCCTCGATTTGGAAGTTGAGCTGGGTGGCAAAACGGATGCAGCGCATCATGCGCAGGGGGTCGTCGGAGAATGTCACCTCGGGGTCGAGGGGCGTGGCGATGATGCCGTCCTCGAGGTCGGCAATGCCGTTGAAGGGGTCGACGAGCTGTCCGAAGCGGCTGCTGTTCAGGCAGATAGCCATCGCATTGATGGTGAAGTCGCGGCGGTTCTGGTCGTCCTCCAGCGTGCCGTCCTCGACGATGGGCTTGCGCGAGTCGTGGCTGTAGCTCTCCTTCCTCGCACCTACGAACTCGACTTCCATATCGCCCATCTTCACTTGTGCTGTGCCGAAGTTCTTGAAGACAGAAAGGTGAGCACGACGGCCCAGGGTGCGCTTCAATTCCTTGGCGACCTCGATGCCGCTGCCCACGACGACGACGTCGATATCGTCGGAAGGACGCTCGAGGAAAATGTCGCGCACGTAGCCTCCCACGACGTAGCATTCCACCCCCAGACGGTCGGCCACACGACTGATCTGGTGGAAAATATCTTGGTCTAATATCTTCGCTAATGCTGCGTCGGAATATAGTTTCATTGCGATGTATCAAGATTTATGGGCACAAAAGTACAAAAAAAATAGCGTTTTATGAGTATTTTTTAATTTTTTTCACTATCTTTGCACCCAAAATACTAATAATTATTAATAATGTGCACAATGAAAACGAAACTTTTACTAACTATTGCTCTTGTCTGCATGGCAGTGATTGCCAGCGCCGACAACTATAAGGACATGGGGTCGCTGACACTCTCCACGCCCGAAATGAAGGCTGAACTGGTGCCCGTCGCCAACCACAAGGCCAACCCCTATGGCCGCATGGAGATGAGGAGCACGCTGCGCATGGAAACGGGCGGATGGAAGCCCGACTTCGATTTCTTCAAGTCGAAGACCAATCCCGGCGTGAAGCCTCACAAGTTCATGGACGAGTTGACGTTCGTGGGTGTGCCCCTGTTTGTGGCTGGTATTGCCATCAAGGGCGACAAGGCCATGTTTGCACAGAACAATAAGAACGGTAAAAAGAATACACAGCTGCTGACCGACTTCAAGACCAGCATTGACGACTATACGCAGTATTTCGGTCCGGCCCTGACGGTCGGTCTGAAGCTGGGTGGCTATGAGGGCCGCAGCGACTGGCCCCGACTGCTGGCCAGCGCCGGTATGTCGTATGCCATCATGGCTGCCTTGGTAAACGGCATCAAGTATACTGCCAAGGAGATGCGCCCGGATGGTTCGTCAGCCAACTCGTGGCCCTCGGGACACACGGCAACGTCGTTCGTCGGTGCTACCTTGCTGCACAAGGAGTACGGTCTGACGCGCTCGCCCTGGTTCTCGATAGCCGGCTACGGTGTGGCAACGGCTACGGGTGTGATGCGCGTTCTGAACAACCGCCACTGGGTGAGCGACATCATGTCGGGAGCCGGTATCGGTATCATGTCGACGGAGCTGGGCTATGCCCTGTGCGACCTGATGTTCAAGGGCAAAGGTCTGCTGCGCAACGATTTGGAGGTGGACTTGGACAATCCTTCGTTCTTCAGCATCTCGATGGGTCTCGGTCTGGGCGGCAAGGACCTTGACATCAACACGATAGGCGACCTGCAGGATCCGGAACTGCACGGCATCTCCAAAGAAGAGGTGGAGAAGATGAAGGACTTACCCGATGTCACCGAGACCATTGACTTCCGCGCTGCTACGGTGGTGGATGCCGAGGGTGCCTACTTCTTCAATAAGTACATCGGCGTCGGCGGACGCTTCCGCGTAAGAGCCATGTCGGCCAAGTCGTTCGGTAAATATGCCGACATCAGTGCCGAGGATGCCAACTACATATGGAACGACCCCGACTATTCGATTAGCGAAATCTATGCGAGATCCGACTATCCCGGACAGGCATTGACAGCGCCTATCATCAACGAGGGCGGTGCTCCGATTACCGAACTGAGCGGTATCGTCAAGAGCGACCACCTGACAGAACTGACTGCCAGTGTAGGTCTGTATTTCAACATTCCGCTGACCCAGCGTCTGGCATTGGGCACCAAGGCCCTCATCGGACGTTCGTTCATGCAGGAAATGGACATTGACGGCCACGCTGAGGGTAACGTCAAGGACATCGACTACGGTATGATTATCGAGAAAGGCGATGTGACTTATCTGGGTCTGGAGTATCCTGTCAGCACAGGTGAGAAATATACTGCCGACTGGGACTACTTGACACTGGGTGCCGCCAGCGCTACATCGTGGGGCACGGGCATCTCGCTGACCTACCGCTATAAGTCGAACTTCGCATGGAAAATATTCTGCGACTACGACTACTCGAAGAAGACCTACACGCTGACCTACAATCCACTCAACTTCCTGAAACAAGGACTGACGCAGGATGCGTACACGCTGGTTGCCAACAGAGAGGTGTCGAACGTGGCCTACGACATGGATCCGTATGTCTATAAGAAGGACAAGAAGATGAACTACTGGACACTGGGTCTGTCGTTCATGGTGAATCTGTAAGAGAGTTGAGAGTTGAGAGTTGAGAGTTTAAAGATTAAAAGATATTGACAACGCAAGAAGAAAAGACTAACCGCCAGTTTGAACAGGTCGTCGGCGAATGCCGCGCGCTGTTTGAGAAGAAGCTCCATGACTACGGGGCTTCGTGGCGTATTCTGCGACCCTCGTCGCTGACCGACCAGCTGTTTATCAAGGCCAAGCGCATCCGCTCGCTGGAAATCAAGAAAGAGTCGCTGGTGGGCGAAGGCATACGGCCCGAATTCATCGCACTCATCAACTACGGCATCGTGGGACTCATCCAGATTTACCACGGGTTCAGCGACACGGTGGACATCACCGTCGACGAGGCCATGAAGCTGTACGACAAGTACGCCAAAGAGGCCTTGGAGCTGATGAAACGCAAGAACCACGACTACGACGAGGCGTGGCGCGGCATGCGTGTCAGCTCGTATACCGACTTCATCCTGACGAAAATCGAGCGCATCAAGGAAATCGAGAACCTGGGTGGCGAGACGCTGGTTTCGGAGGGTATCGACGCCAACTACATGGACATCATCAACTATGCCGTGTTTGGTGCGATTAAGTTAGGAGAGAAGGAGTAAGGAGAGAAGGAGCTGAGGAGAGAAGGAGTTGAGGAGAGTAGTAGTAAACATTGCCCGGTTCGTACTGGGCATCGTACTGATCCTGTCGGGATTCGTCAAGGCTGTAGACCCGCTGGGCACACAATACAAGATAGCCGACTACCTGACGGCCATGCATCTGGGGCACGCGTTGCCCGACTTCATGACGCTGGGAGCAAGCGTGCTGCTGTCGGCCATAGAATTTGTACTGGGCATCTGCCTGATGTTCGCCATTCGCAGACGACTGGTGTCAAGGCTGGTGCTGTTGGTTATGCTCGTAATGACCCCACTGACGCTGTGGCTGGCGGTGGCCAACCCGGTGAGCGACTGTGGATGCTTCGGCGATGCGGTGGTGCTGACCAACTGGCAGACGTTCTGGAAAAACGTCGTGCTGCTGGCAATGGCAGTCATCGTCGCCCGCTGGCCACTGGATATGGTGCGCTTCGTGTCGAAGAGCAACCAGTGGATTGTCATCAACTACACGGTGATATTCATTCTGGCCGTGTCGGGATGGTCGCTGTACGACCTGCCCTACTTCGACTTCCGCCCCTACCACGTGGGAACGAACCTGCGCGAGGGCTGGCAGAAGATGATGGACGGCGAGGAATCGCCCTATGTGGACTTCTTCGTGGAGCGCATCGACGAGGGTGACGACATCACGGAACCCATGCTGCTCTACAAGGGCTACACGCTGCTGATGGTGGCACCGCACCTGGAGCAGGCCGACGACAGCCAGCTGGACCGCATCAACCAGCTGTACGACTATGCGGTGGAGAACGGCTACCCGTTCTACTGCCTGACGGCCAGCGGAGCAAAGGTCATCAACGAGTGGCGCGAGATGACGGGAGCGGAATATCCATACTGCCAGACGGACGAGACGACGCTGAAGACCATCATACGCAGCAATCCGGGCGTCGTGCTGCTGAAGGACGGAGAGATTATCCGCAAATGGAGCCACAACCGGCTACCGGACGAGACGGCGCTGGACGAACGACTGGAAACCTCGGCACTGGGACAGAAACCCGCCGACTCCATACCGGGCAAGGTGCTGGTCATCATTCTGTGGTACGTGCTGCCCCTGGTGGTACTCGTCATTGCCGACAGACTGTGGACGTGGACACGCTGGATTAAAAAGAAAAAAGTATCAGACAAAGATATCAATCAACAATTAAAAAGTAACACAAAAATGAGAAAGAAAATCGTAGCAGGCAACTGGAAAATGAACCTGAACCTGCAGGAGGGCATCGCCCTGGCAAAGGAACTGAACGACGCACTGAAGGCTGACAAGCCCAACTGCGACGTGGTCATCTGTACTCCGTTTATCCACCTGGCATCAGTAGCCAAGGAGCTCGACCCCGCACTGGTTGGTCTGGGCGCCGAGAACTGTGCCGACAAGGAGAAGGGTGCGTTTACCGGTGAGGTTAGCGCCGAGATGATTAAGTCGACGGGTGCTCAGTATGTCATTCTGGGCCACTCAGAGCGTCGCGAATACTACAAGGAGACTCCCGAGATTCTGAAGGAGAAGGTGCTGCTGGCACAGAAGAACGGTCTGAAGGTCATCTTCTGCATCGGTGAGAGCCTGGCAGAGCGCGAGGCCAACAAGCAGAACGAAGTCGTGAAGGCTGAGCTGGAGGGTAGTGTATTCAACCTCGCTGAGGAGGATTTCCGCAAGATCATCATCGCCTACGAGCCCATCTGGGCCATCGGTACCGGCAAGACCGCTACTGCTGAGCAGGCTGAAGAGATCCACGCCTACATCCGCTCCATCATTGCTGAGAAGTATGGTCAGGCTGTTGCCGACGACACCAGCATCCTGTATGGTGGCTCGTGCAAGGCCTCTAACGCCCCAGAGCTGTTCGCCAAGGCTGACATCGACGGTGGTCTCATCGGAGGTGCATCGCTGAAGTGCGCAGACTTCAAGGGCATCATCGACGCCTGGAAATAATGAAACGCATTACAACCATCATCATGCTGTGTGCTGGCATTGCAATCAATGCCAGCGCACAGACTTTCACCCAGCGCATCCAGCAACAGAAAGCCGGACAGGGAACCATTACCATCCACGAGAGCGCTGAGATAGACCAACTGGTGAACGACGCCAAGCTCGGTAACGTAGCAGCGCCGACGAACACCACCAAACCGGCCACAACGAAGCCGGCAACCACGAAACCGGCAACCACGAAACCGGCGAATACCACAACAAATACGGCGGCTAACAATACGTCGACGGCAAACAATCAGACGACTCAGGACGAGACGACTGAAGAAACCGTAGTCGAGCCGACCAAGAAAATCATGACGGGCGGATACAAAATCAACGGCTACCGCGTACAGGCCTTTGCCGGAGGAAACTCGCGCAAGGACCGCCAACAGGCAGAACACGTGGGCAACCAGATTAAGGGAAGCTACCCGGAAGTACCCGTCTATGTACACTTCTACTCCCCGCGATGGATATGCCGCGTAGGCAACTACCGCACGTACGAGGAGGCACACCAGATGCTGCTCAGCCTGCGCAAGATGGGCTTCACGGAAGCAGTGGTGGTGAAAGGAAAAATAACAGTATACGACTAAATGGCTGAACAGATAGAATACAGAGAGGGGCTGGACGAGTTGGCGGACGACTACCGCCGCATCCTGCAGCTGCTGGGTGAAGATCCCGAGCGTGAGGGTCTGCAGAAGACCCCCATGCGCGTGGCCAAGGCCATGCAGTTTCTCACCCAGGGATATACGCAGGACGCCCACGAGGTGCTGCGACAGGCCCTCTTCCGCGAAGACTACTCGCAGATGGTCATTGTGAAGGATATCGACTTCTTCTCACTCTGCGAACACCACATGCTGCCCTTCTACGGCAAAGCTCATGTGGCATACATACCCAACGGCTACATCACAGGACTATCGAAGATAGCACGCGTGGTGGACATCTTTGCCCACCGCTTGCAGGTGCAGGAGCGACTGACGCTGCAAATCAAGCAGTGCATCCAGGACACGCTGCACCCTCTTGGCGTCATGGTAGTCGTCGAAGCACGCCACATGTGCATGCAGATGCGGGGCGTAGAGAAACAGAACAGCATCACGACGACCAGTGAATTCTGCGGAGCCTTCAATCAGGCCAAAACGCGCCAGGAATTTATGAACCTTTTGCATCATCAATAAACAAAAGCATATTATGGAACAGTTTAACCCCAACACCTACAAAAAGCAGAGTACTGCACAGGAGTTTACAGGAAGCTGCCTCGGAAAAATCATTATCCTTGCAGCCATTCTCATTATTCTAATGATTGTTGCAGCCCTCACACGGCCTACTGACAGCTACATGAACTGGCAGACGGAAGACAACATCATGGAATGTATTGCGGCCAGCGACAGCATTGAGAGCGACATCATCGACGACTATGTGGGCAACCTCGGACGCATCTTCACCCATGCCGACAGCACAGAGGTGAACAAAGAGCTGTGGGAAACCTACAGGAAGCTGAACAAAGTGGAAATCTATCCGCACACGTTCCTAAAGACGGCACGCGTCATCAACAACATCCATCCCGAGGGTGTTCGCGTGGGTATCGGCATCTTCGGCATCGTCATTCCGACCGTCAAGTATTCCGACCTGCTGTTGAATACGGGAGCCGTACGCGGCGACTACAACAAGAAGCTGATTAAGGACCAAGTGGTTCCCGATTTGTATACGGGCGACAACCCCAACATCCAGCCCTTCCACTACAAGGGCAACCCGGATGACTAAAGAAAGGCAAACAAAAAAGGCTCCCCAACGGGAGCCCTTTTTTGTGGTCTTTATTATTTAAAAAGGTGTGGGATGAACTCGTGGAGTCCGCGACGCCACGTGAGGAACTCATGGCCGGTGCCCTCGGAAACAGAGCTGTCGACCTTGATACCCAACTCGCGCAGGCCGTCGACAATGGGCTGACTCTTGATGAAATCCTCAGAGCCCCAGTTCATATACATGTAGTGAATCTTCTTGTTGAACTCGTCGGCATTGGCAAAGACACCGTTGTAGGCCGTCTTCACGTCGAGACCGAAGATGGCACCACTGAAAGTACCCATCCATGCAAACTTGTCGAGGTTGTTGAGCACGATGTCGAAGGTTTGGTGGCCACCCCAAGAGAGTCCGGCCATAGCACGGTGCTCGCGGTCGTTCTTCGTACGAAAGTTCTTGTCGATATAAGGAATCAGATCGTTAATCAGCACAGGATAGAACGAAGCACCATACTCGCTGCGGCCCTGCTGGTTAGAACCACCGCCAGCGAAGTTGAACGGAGCCTTGATGTCGCCACTCTCCATAACTACAATCATAGGCACAGCCTCGCCCTTGGCAATGGCATTGTCCATGATGTGTTGCATCTTACCTTGTAACATCCAGCTGGTCTCGCCCTCGCCCATACCATGCTGCAGGTAGAGCACGGGGTACTTCTTCTTGCCCTTCTCGTACTCGGCAGGCGTATAGACCAAAGCGTGACGCCACTCACCAGGCTGTTGGCTGTCAGCCGTTGGCTGATGGCCGTTCTTTGTCGAATGCTCGCTCCAATAGCAGATGCTGCGCACCTGACCATGAGGAATGCCCTGCTGGGGACGATAGTAGTCGCCCTCGGGACCTTCGGGAACCTCGAGACCACCAGCCTCGCGGTTGCAGCCGAAATAGGTCTCAGAGGCGGGATCGATGAAATTCACACCATCGATATTCATGAAGTAATAGTGGAAACCTACGGGCAGCGGGTCGGTAACAGCCATGAAGCCACCCTTTCCGTCGGGCTCCATATCGTACTTCTTACTGCAAATATCGACAACAACCTTGCGGGCTTGGGGAGCCTCGATGCGGAAATAGGCACGGCGCTCCTTGTCGATCTTCGGGAACTGATTGCCGGGAATGGCGTTCTCGACGGTTACAGCATCGGCAGGAACCTCGATCTTCTTCGGCATCTCAATATAGGGACGCTTGGGCTCAAAGCCTAAGTGACGGGCAACAGCCTCACCATAGCGGCAACCCAGTTCGCGATAACCGGCAGCATCGAAGTGCAGACGGTCGGGGCCATTGGTACAACCATCGGACGAGATAATCTGGGCTGTATGCAGCGTGTTAGGCAGTTCGTCAATCTGTTTCTTACAGCCTATGCAGACGCCCTGACCATTGGCCTGAACGATATTACCGGCATAGAGATTCACCTCCTCGGGCTTCAGCTGCAGGTCGCTGCAGAGGTTGTCGTAAACTTGCTTCACCATACCAGCCCACTGCGGGTCACCGGTATTCGTTTCGCCTTGGTGCATCAGGATTCCCTTGATAACGCCGTCCTTCTGGGCTTTCTTGGCCAATGTAACCAGACGCTTATAAGGATTGTTGTCGTAGGCGGCAAGCATACCTTTCATCCATCCCGGAGCTTTCTTCTCGACATAGCTGGGAATGCTATCGGGAAGGAATCCCTTGATGTCGATACCACCAATGGCGACATGAATGACACCAATCTTGATGTTCTCGGGCAGAGAAGCTACCAAGGTGCGGCCAAACCAATCGGCAGGAGTCAGACCGGTATTCGGACGACACAAAGGAGCAACAGCCTCACACCATTCTCCCATCTTACGTCCCTTTTCAGGGAAATCGACTGCGGGCATCAACAGGAAGCGGGGGCCAGGACTCACGAGGTCCTGGGCCTCGGGACGGGCATTACCTTCCATATTCGACTGGCCGAAACACAGGAAGATATAAAAATTAGGATCCTGCGCGTGCGCACATAAGGCACACAGACAAAAAATAAGGGAAAACAACTTTTTCATAACTATATCATATTGGTTTTACGTTTCGGATGCAAAGTTAAGCATTATTTCACTTCCTTGCAACAGAAACGTTTTTCGTCAAGTTACAAAATTCTTATAAACTGTAAAAAAACAGTAGACTGTTTACAAAAGGTAAAATCCATGTTACAAACAATAAAGTATTCTACAAATATTATGTATATCTTTGCACCAGAAAATAGAAATTCTTTTTCAAATCGCTTTATTTTTTAAGTTAAGACTTATAATAGTTACTAAGAGTTAGTAGTTTTGGTATGTAAAATTATCGACAGGGGGCCGATGTGAATCTCCCCCCTTTTTTATTCAAGAAACATTGTAAAGACTAAAAATAAGAATAACATGTACGAACGACTGAAAGAACCACCCCTCGCACCCATATTAATATATAGGTACGCGAGAAGCCAGAGAAAGACTCCGAATGGTACGAAACCAACCATTCCGTAGCCTGGCAATATTTTTGTTAGAGTAACAGAAACTAGCAAAAAAGCAAGATTAGCTAAAGAATGTTACAAAAAACAAAATGCTTGTTACAAATAATTAACGCTATTTATAATAATACGCGTACCTTTGCATCACAATTGACGAGACAATAATAAAACAATAAAAAATCTATGAATCAAAATCTGTCAAAATGAAGAATCTAAAGCAACTGATTAGACAGACCATTCCCGCGATTTTGATGCTGTTCACTTGCAGCACGATGCTGCATGCCCAGAACGGCATCACGGTAAAGGGTTCAGTCACAGACAATACCGCAGAGCCATTGATTGGTGCTTCGGTAGTAGTGAAAGGACAAACTTCCATGGGTACGGTGACGGATATCGACGGTAACTTCCAGTTGAAGGTACCATCGGAGCAGTCAGTGCTGGTAGTTTCCTATGTGGGTATGACCACAAAGGAAATCAAAGTCGGCAAGCAGCGTGATTTCAAGGTATCGCTCGCTGAGGACACCCAGTTGGAAGAAGTCGTAGTAGTAGGTTACGGCCAGCAGAAGAAAGCCTCTGTGGTGGGTGCTATTACCCAGACCACCGGTGAGGTGCTGGAGCGTGCCGCAGGTATCGGTAGTGTCGGTGCAGCCCTCACGGGTAACCTTCCTGGTGTTGCCACCATCGCTTCCACCGGACGACCTGGTGAAGAAGATCCGCGCATCTACATTCGTGGTGCAGCAGCCTGGGGCGGCGTGGACGCTCAGCCTCTGATCCTCGTCGATGGTGTCAAGCGTGACATTCAGTCCGTTGATATTACGTCTGTGGCTACCGTATCAGTATTGAAAGACGCATCTGCAACTGCCGTCTACGGTGTGGAAGGTGCTAATGGTGTTATCCTGATTACCACTAAGCGTGGTCAGGAAGGTAAGGCAAGAATCGATGTCGGCTTCAACGCTACGTTGAAGGCCGTATCAAAGCTCCCCCGCAAATATGACTCTTACGACGGCTATATGCTCCGTAACGAGGCCATTGAGCACGAGCTTGCCCTGGGAGGCTCCGCTTCTTGGGAATTCTATCGTCCTCAGACCTTCATCAACCTTTTCCGCAATCAGGACTATACTGTCAAGCCAAACTTTGCTGCTGACGGCACCTATCTGGGTGACTACAGCCAGGCAGAGCGCTATGCAAACATTGACTGGCAGGACGAAATGTTCAAAAGTACCGCTTTATCTTATAATACAAACCTTAACATTTCCGGCGGTACCTCATTCGTCAAATATTTCGTAGCATTCGACTTCCAGAACGAAGGTGATATGACGAAAATCTGGGACAACCATCAGGGCTATGAAGGTGGTTACACCTACAATCGTCTGAACGTACGTTCAAATCTGGACTTCCAGATTACGAAGACTACCCAGTTCAAGGTCAACCTCGCAGGTTCTAATGCACAAAAGAAGTCTCCTCGTTTCTATTATGGTAATGACGGCATGTTCTTCCAGCAGCAGAAATGGGCTGGTGCCTATGGTATGGCGCCCAACCTCTTCCCTGTTCAGTTCTCTGACGGTGCGTGGGGTTACTATCCGTTGGTTTCCAACATTGAGAACTCTCCGCAGAGCGTAGCAACGTCTGGTTACGAGTTGCAAACCATTACCCGTATCTTCACCGACTTTGCGCTCGAGCAGAAACTCGACTTCATCACGAAGGGTCTTGTTGCTCGTGGAACCATCTCTTGGGACAATAATTTCACCGAGGGTTCACGTGGTATCTCCGACCAGCATACTGTTAAGAAGGCATACATACTTCCTGAGGACGGTGCGCTTATCCGTGAGAACGATATTGACAACACCACAGGTTTTGATTTCTATGAGAGCCGTGACTGGAAACAGGAGGCAGGTAGTGTAAGTTCAACCAGCCGCGCTACCGAAATGTCACTCCAGCTCTTCTGGGCTCGTCAGTTCGGCGACCACAACATTTCAGCGATGGGTAACTGGAAGCGCCGTATCACTCAAAATGGTTCCGATCTTGAGAATCGTCGTGAAGACTGGGTATTCCGTACCACATACGACTACAAGAGCCGTTATTTCGCCGAGTTCAACGGTGCTTACAATGGTTCACAGAAGTTTTCGCCAGACAACCGCTTCGCATTCTTCTGTTCGGGAGCTATCGGATGGATGGTTTCTGAAGAGAAATTCATGAAGAAACTGAAGGACAAAGGTATTGTCGACATGTTCAAGATTCGTGGTTCTCTCGGTGAGATTGGTGACGATAACGCCGGTGAGCGCTGGGCATACCTGACCAGATGGGAAGTAACGAATAATGGTAATGGCTACAACCTCACTGTTGACGGTTCTGCCAGCCCGTTCGTCGGATACAAAGAGGCAGCTGTTGCTGTTCCCGACCTCCGCTGGGCTACCGTATTAAAGAAGAACATCGGTTTCGACTATGCTTTCCTTCATGGTATGTTCGCAGGTAGCTTCGACTACTTCCGCGATGACCGCTACGACATCTTCATCTCTGGTGGTGAGCGTTCCGTACCTTCATTCTACGGCGCAGCAAAGACTCCTGATATCAACAAGGGTAAGATGAAGAACCACGGTTTCGAGGTCGAGCTTCGTTTCAATAAGGTATTAAAGAACGGCATGCGCTTCTGGGCAAATGCCAACTACACCTATGCACACAACGAGATTATCATCAAGGACGACCCGAAACTGATTCCTAGCTACCGCAAGAAGGAAGGCTATTCACAGGGACAGTACACCTCGTTCATCGATAATGGTTTCATCCGTACCTACGATGAGCTTTACAGCTCGCCTGAACGTCAGAGTAACGACGGACAGGTTCTCATCGGTGACCATTACATCATTGACTTCAATGGTGACGGTGTCGTTGACGAGACCAATGATGTTGCGCCTTACGGCTATACCGGAAACCCGGAACACACCTACAATGCCACCATCGGTTGGGAATGGAAGGGCTTCAGCATGTTTGCACAGCTCTATGGTGTAACAGGCGTCACCCGTGACGTAGGTCTCACCTCTTTTAATAATAAGCTGCTGACTGTATATGATAATGGTACTTGGTGGAATCCTGCAGAAGGAAACGGCGAAGTCGTCGTACCACGCTTTACCACTCAGGTTGCCTATAACGATGGTACGCAGTTCCTCTTCGACGGTTCTTATTTCCGTGTAAAGAACGTGGAGCTCGCTTACACTTGGACGAAAGGTTGGATCAAGAAGCTTGGTTTCTCAAGTCTGAAGATTTACGTCAACGGCAACAACCTCTTCCTGATTACCAAGATGCCTGACGACCGTGAAAGTAACTACGGATATAGCGGTGGCGGCGGTGCATACCCCACTGTCAGACGTTATAATTTCGGATTCAAGCTTAACATTTAATGGCATATATATTATGAAATATTATAATAACATCAAATCCCTCTTGTGCGGCTCGCTGCTCCTTCTGGCAGGTAGTGCATCCTTCACTTCCTGTAAAGACTGGCTCGACAAGGATCCGGAATCTATCGTGGCTGAGGATGAGGCATTCAAAAACTTCCGTAATTTCCAGGGATATATCGAGGAAATCTATGACTGTATTCCCGATAAAGAGAAGGTCAACTATTGCACCTCATGGAATTGGGGCGATGATGCAGTTCACAACCCTGAAGGCTATGCACACATGGACCACCAGGTGGACCTGGGCAACTACCGTAATGTATGGAACAATGGCCAGCAATGGCTGAATGGTGCAGGAAGCAATGGATCGTGGGCACCCAAGTATTCACTATGGAAGGGCGCGTGGTACTGCATCCGCAAGTGCAACATGGGTATTGAGAATATTAAATCACTCGTAGGTACTGACGAGGAACGTAACCTGTTGCTCGGACAGATGTATTTCTTCCGTGCGTGGTGGCATTTCGAGCTGATGTGCTATTTCGGAGGTCTCCCCTATATCGACGAAGCATTTGCTTCTGATGCTATTCCGGAGTTGCCTCGTCTGTCGTTCCAGGAATGCGCAGACCGCTGTGCAGAAGATTTCTTAAGAGCCTACGACTTCCTTCCTTGGGATTGGGATGAGACACTGGCTGGTATGCAGACTGAAGGAAAGAACGATCTGCGTGTCAACAAGTTCATGGCTCTCTGCTATCTGGGCAAATGCTACCTCTGGGCAGGTTCTCCGCTCATGAAGGAGTTTGAGAAGACCAAGGACGGTGGTGTTGCTCAACTGTTAGGTGCAAGTTCCAATGGTAAGACCTATGATTACGATATCGCTTATTGTAAGAAGGCCGCTGAGACCCTTGGCAAGGCACTTGACATGGTAGTCAAGGGAACTATCAAGTACAAGCTCGTTGACTTCAAATACTCTGACATCTACAACCACACGATGGACGAAAATGCTGAGAACTGTTACTCAGACATCTTCTACACCACCAAGCAGAACTGGAAAATGCCAGGTTCTACGGAAGCCATCTTCCGTGGTGCATTCCCCGGCGCCAACTCTGCCAACTGGAACTGTGCCAAGATCTTTGGTCCCAAGGTTGATGGTCTCGTGGAGCATGACAACATCATCCACCACCCCACAGCCAACCTCGTCGACCAGTACGGAATGGCTAACGGACAGCCCATCTATCTTGTCAGAAACGGCCAGTATGTGCTGAATCCCGAATCAGGCTGGGATCCTGAACATCCCTTCCAGAATCGCGATCCCCGTTTCTATCACGATATCGTGTTCGACGGTTTCCACTACGTCATCAATAGAGAGGGTATGACCGACGCTCAGAAGTCACATATGCTCGACTATTGCTCTCTGTACACCGGTGGTGCCATGCGTGAACTCGACCATGGTAGCAGCACGGGCTATTTCATTCAGAAGCTTGTACCTCACCAGTGTAATAAGGGCGACAAATGGTATGAGTGGGATTACGCCCTTCAGACCTACGTTCCTTACATGCGTCTGGCTGATATCTATCTGATGTATGCAGAGGCAAGAACTGCTATTGCAACAACAGTATCTGACATCAAGGAAAGACCGACCTATTGTCCGTCAATGTCGGCTGTTGAAGCTATCAACGCACTCCGCGACCGCGTCAACACCAGTGACTATCCCATGGAACATGTACAGGCTAACCTCATGGATACCAAGGAGCACTTCATGGATGAAGTACGCCGCGAGCGCGCTGTAGAGCTTTCTTTCGAAGGCTTCCGCTGGTGCGACCTTCAGCGTTGGCTTCTCCTGACGGAGCCTCCTTACACGGTGAAATACTCTCACGAATTCGAGCGTTTGGAGACAGACGACTGGTTCTACGACGCAAAGACCTTCGAACCGCAGCATGATCCCAAGGACGCCAAGGTGGGTAACTTCCGCAAGGCAGACCTCATCACACGTCGTCTGGAATCAAAGCACTACTGGTTCCCGCTTCCTGACAACGATACTTATCTTTACGAAGGATTTAAACAGAATCCGGGATGGTAATTAGAAATGAGAAATTAGAAATTAGAAATTAGAAATTATGATTACTAATATAAAATATGCTATAGCGGGGATGCTGCTGATGGGGTCAGTCTGTTCAATGGCCCAGACAGCCGATAATGCAGACTCTACCGCTGTGGTAAAAAAGAAAGTCCACGTTGCTTTCCGCGACAAAGATGCCGACCAGCTTCTCGGAGGTATTTCCTATGTTGACATGGAAGAGTTGCAGAAGAAGGACTACACGATGAGCAGTCTTGAAGACATGTATGCGCTGATTGGAGGATGGAATGGCAACAACCTCTGGGGTATGGATAATGAGCGCCTCGACAATAACGACAACAGCAACCTGCCGCTCGTGATTATCGATGGTGTGAAGCGTCCGTCGAACAACGTGCTTCCTTCTGAAATCGAGCAGGTCACCTTCCTCAAGGGTGCACAGGCTGTTGTGCTCTATGGTTCCAAGGGTGCCAAGGGTGCCATCCTGATTACCACCAAGCGAGGCAAGGTTGACGGTCTTCAGATCCAGGCCAACGTCAACACCGGTTTCCACTTCGCCAAGGAATTCCCTGAGTATCTGGGTTCTGCAGAGTATATGACGCTCTACAACGAAGCTTGCTTAAATGACCAGCTCCCCACCGGAGCCAAGTATTCCCAGCAGGATATCTATAACCATGCTTCTGGTTTGAATCCCTATCGTTATCCCAACGTCAACTTCTATTCAGACGAATATGTCCGCAAGGCCTACAACCGTTCTGAAGGAACGTTGGAGATTCAGGGTGGTGGTACGCGTGCTCACTTCTATACGAACATCAACTACTATCGCAGCGAAGACCTGATCAACTTCGGTCCGGCAAAGGATAACTATACCGACCGTTTCAGTGTACGTGGTAATGTAGACCTCGTTGTCAACAAGCTCATCAAGGGTTTTGCCAACGCCAGTGCTACATTCTATAATGAGAACAAGAACAAGGGTAATTTCTGGGGCGATGCTTCCAGCATGCGTCCGAACTTCCCGGAGAACGCAGCTCCATTGATTCCCATTGACATGATTGACCCGAATGCCAGCAAGGCTCTTGCCATCCTTGGCAAGTCGCTGAACCTGCTCGACGGAAAGTATTTCCCCGGTGGTACGAAAGCTACTCAGACCAATGCCATTGCAGACTGCTATTTTGGCGGTAAGACAACAGGTGTAAGCCGTCAGTTCCAGTTCGATGCCGGTATCATCTACGACATGAACAAGTTCGTAAAGGGTTTGTCTTTCAAGACCTTGTTCTCGATTGACTATGCTGCCAGCTACAACCTGTCGTACAACAACAAGTACGCTGTGTTCATCCCCACCTGGAGTAACTACAACTCAGAGGATGCCATTGTGGCTCTTACCCAGCAGAACGACGAGATTGTGACTGGTCATATGTCACAGTCGGATAGTAAGTACCGCCAGACTATCAGCTGGAATGGTCATTTCGACTACGACCACACCTTTGCTGGCAAGCATCACGTAACGGGTATGTTGCTCGCAAACATGTATACGACGACAGCCAGTGGTACTTACCACCGTTATGCCAATGCCAACTTGGGCTTACAGGCTGGTTACGACTACATGGGCCGCTATTTTGCAGACATCTCGCTGGCAGGTGTTCATTCTGCCCGCCTTGCTCAAGGTCACCGCGAAGCCATCTCACCTTCGTTCACCATTGGCTGGAACATTGCCAAGGAGAATTTCTTGAAGGACAGCTTCGTTGACGATCTGTTGATCAGTGCTTCTTACAGCAATCTGAACGAAGACATCGATGTCTATATGGGTGAGAAATACTTCTACCTTTACGATGCTTTGTGGTCAACAGCCGGTAGCGGTTTCTCTTGGAATGAAGGTACAACAACAAACCTGACCTATTCGACAACGGGTAGCAATCCGGAACTTGACTTCATCCATCGTAAGGAATTCTCAGTAAGTCTCCGTGGTTCATTCTTCAATAAGTTGATCTCCACTGAACTTACCTTCTTCAATACCGATTTGGACGGCTTTATTATCCAGAATCCATCTTCATTCCCATCACACTTGGCAGGTGGTCTTTCTGGTGGTTCATTCAAGCCCGCCATCAACAACAACATTCAGAACCGAAAGGGTCTTGACTTCAGCATCACTGCTCAGAAGAAGTTTGGTCCGGTTCACGCTAAGCTCGGTGTCGTAGGAACTTATTTCACGACAAAATGGAAGACATTTGATGAAACCATCGATCCCAAGGCTCCCAACAAGTACACGGAGGGTCAAGCCCTTGACGCACTTTGGGGTTACAACTGTATAGGTTTCTATACGTACGATGACTTTGACTACAATGCAGAGACTGACAAGTACACATTGAAGAAAGGTGTCCCCTCTTCAAGACTTGGCGGTAACATCATGCCTGGTGACTTGAAGTATGAGGATGTGAACGGTGACGGTATCATCAACAACCAAGACATGGTTGTTCTTGGCAAGTCAGGTAGCGTTGTTATTTTGGACAACAATGGTAATCCTACCAACACGGGTCTGGGTAACATCGGTACTCCCTGGACTCTCGGCGTGAACCTCACGCTCAAGTATAAGAACTGGACACTGTTCGTGCTTGGTAATGGTCAGTTCGGTGGTAAGGGACTGATGAACGGCAGTTACTACTATATGAGTGGAGATGCCAAGTACTCAGTCAATGCCCGTGGCCGTTGGACTCCTCAGACAGCTGATGTAGCTACTCATCCTCGTCTGACAACGATGAGTCACGCTCACAATGCTGCATCCTCTTCTTTCTGGCTCTACAGCACGGATCGTTTCAATCTTCGCAAGGTACAGCTTACCTACGACTTCCCGAAGGAAATGTTCGAAGGCAAGATTGTGAAAGCCCTCTCAGTTTATGTAAACGGAAATGACCTCCTCACTTTCTCGAAGTATCGCAAGATGATGGAGACAAGCGTTGGTTATGCACCTCAGACTCGTTTCTACAATCTCGGTGTTAAGGTAACTCTCTAATAAGGAGTTAAAGAAGTTAAGAAGTTAAAGAAGTTAGAAGAATATGAAGACAAGAAATATTATATTCTATTTAATTGGTCTCCTCGTTTTCTGCTCGTGCGACGATATGTTCGAACCTGCAGACGAAAACAACCGACAGGAGGATGCCATGTATGAGGAGTCAAAGTATGCAGACGGACTGCTGATGTACGGCTATGGTCGTCTTCCATATCTTACGACTACCCAGACTGACATTGCCACAGACGATGCTGTCACCAACCAGAAGAACAGCAACTATCTGAACATGGCAACGGGCACATGGGCTGCAGACAACGACCCGATGTCTCAATGGAACAACTGCAAAGACGGTATCCAGTATATCAATCTCTTCCTCTCTAAAGTTGAGAAGGTGAAGTGGGCTCCCAGTGCAAAATCCAAGCAGCAAATGTTCATAGACCGTCTGAAGGGTGAAGCATTCGGACTTCGTGCTCTGTTCTATTACTATCTGCTGATGGCTCATGGTGGTTATGCAGACGATGGCGTACTCTATGGTGTACCCCTGCTGACAGTTGCTGAGGACGGCAGTTCCGACTTCAACCAGCCACGCGCCACTTTTGCCGAGTGTGTACAGCAATGTTATGCCGACTGCGACAGCGCTATGGCACTGCTCCCTGCAGAGTATGAAAACATCAAGACCGATAGTGAGATTCCCGCAAAATACAAGGAATTGGGTGCTTATCTGACCAACTACAACCTTGTGTTTGGTGACAAGGCCAAAGGTCTCTTGTCCGGTAAGGTCGCCGAGGCCATCAAGGCTCAGGTTGCCCTGCTCGCTGCAAGTCCCGCCTTCCGCGACCAGAGCGGTGTATCTTCTGAGGAAGCAGCAAGACTTTGCGGCAATGTTCTCAAGCACAATGGTGGATTAGAAGGATTCGACCCCACAGGTAACAAGGACTGGTTCATGTCTGCCTATAAGACTATGATTGAGACTACGGAGAATCCTGAGATTCTATGGCGCGAGGACCGTCGAAAGAATGCTTCTCAAGAAACTGATAACTTCCCGCCAACGGTGTATGGAAACGGTCGCGTCAATCCTTCGCAGAATCTCGTCGATGCCTTCCCCATGCGCAGTGGTCTTCCTATCACAGATGCCAAATCCGGTTATAACCCACAGGATCCTTATACAGGCCGTGACCCACGTCTTGCTGAAACCGTCCTCTATAATGGTATGACATTAAGAAAGACTGAAATCATTACGGGAAGATATCCGAACAATAATAACGAATCGTTCGACAACATTAACGACAACAGTTATTCCACTCGTACAGGTTATTACCTGAAGAAGCTTCTCCGCGATGATGTCAATCCTCTGACAAGTTCTCTCATCGAACAGCAGCACATCTATCCGCGTATCCGTTATACGGAAATCTACCTGGCATATGCTGAAGCAGCTAACGATGCCTGGGGACCGAAGGTCGACGGTGCTGGTGTAGGTTTCTCAGCTTACGATGTCATCAAGGCTATCCGTCAGCGTGCCGGACTTGCTACTGATGAGATTGGCAAGCCACTTCCCGAAGGTGACACTTATCTTGAAGAGTGTGCTGCCGACAAGACGAAGATGACCAACCTGATCCGTAACGAGCGCCGTATTGAGCTTTGCTTCGAGAACAAGCGTTTCTGGGATCTCCGCCGTTGGCAGATGCCCATCAACGAGAGTGTAAAGGGTATGCAGATTGACCGCAACGAAACGACAGGCGAACTCACCTATACCATCATCAATGTCGAGGATCGCAATTTCGACAGTTCTTATCAGTGGTACGGTCCTATTCCCAAGAGTGAAGTACTTAAATGGAGCAATCTCAAGCAAAACAAGGGTTGGAATTAAAGTTTAGAATGTAAAGTTTAAAAAATTAATGATGATGAAACTTAAGAATTATATATACGGAGTAGCCTTGGGAGTTTTCTCTCTCACCTTTGCATCGTGCTACAATGCAGATAAAGAATTCCCAGACTATGAAGGAGGTACGACAGCCTTTTTCGCCTATCAGTTCCCCGTTCGTACCCTTGTGCTTGGTAACGACATCTACGACAACACGCTGGATAACGAGCACAAATGCCGTATCTGGTCTACCATGGGCGGTGCCTATGGCGGACGCGACGCTGTTGTTGGCATCGTTGTCGCAGATACACTCTGCAACAATCTCTACTTTGTAGACGAAGGTGGAAATCCGGCAGAGCCTGTGCGTCCTATGCCACAGTCATACTACAATCTGCTGTCTAATTCCATTCCTTATAATGGTGATTCTCGCGGCTATGTAGAGGTACAGTTTACAGACGAATTCTTCAAAGATCCCAAATCAGCGGAGAACACCTATGTCATTCCTTTGGTCATGACGACCGTATCAGGCATCGACCGCATTCTGACGGGCACGCCTCGTGAAGGTCTCTCTCCCGCTCGCACCAACACGGAGGATTGGGATATTCTGGCAAAGGACTACGTGCTTTACTGCGTGAAGTACATGAACCCCTGGCAGGGAAAATACATCCGTCGTGGTGTGGACAACGTGACAGAAAAGGGTAATACCACTACTGTGGTTCGCAAGGACTTCTCGCTGGTCAACACCGACCTCGAGCATTACAAGGAGAACCCTGTCAATGCCAACGACGAGGTATGCGGTATCACCACTAAGAACATGACGCAGGCCATCTTCCCGGTATCGTTCAATATCGGTAAGGATGCACATGGAAACAGACCTTCTCAAAAATGTAGTCTTTTGCTCACATTCAGTGGTGACAATTGTGTCATTACCAGCGAAGACGAGGATGTGCCTTCTACCGGTTCTGGAGAATTTATCGTCAAGGGAACTGAGAAGCCCGAATATAAGGACTACCAGTGGGGCAGCATGAACGGACAGCCTGTTCAGCGCGACATTCTCCGTTTGTCTTACAATGTGACCTTCAAGAAAGGTAGAGTCATCGGTAAATATACTGTGAAAGAAGGTGGTAAAGAAGTAGAAAAGGACTGGATCCTTGAGGACGATATTACTATTTCGACCACAGATACGATGGTTGTTCAGACGCGTGAGTCAAACCAGAAAATATTCTTCTCACCAAAATACGTTAAATAATCATAGGAGGCTAAGAATATGAATACATTATTTAGAAACATATCTCTGATGTTGGCAGCAGGTGCAATGGCCGTTTCCTGTGCAGACTATAACGAGACGAATAATTTCTATGCCGAGCCCGATCCGACAGTTGTCGTTCCTTACAAGGACCTGGCTCCTGTCAAGACCTACATCGACAGAATCCAGTATCCTAACATGACACTTGGCGCCCTGCTCAAGGTATCAGAATTCAACAAGCAGGAATTGGCTCATGCTGCAGCAGTAACCAATTTCGACAATGTTGCTTTCGGAACCACGCTGATGTCAGGAGCCATTGTCAACGCCAGAGGCGTGATGAACTTCCTCGACATGAAGGACCTTCTGGACCATGTAGAGGAAATCGGTGGCGAGGTATTCGGCAGTCCGCTCTTTGCGAATGCCAATCAGGCTGACGAGTGGCTGGCAACGCTGACTGCTCCTATCGAGATTCCTGTGGACTTCGTTGAAGGAAAGACTGTTGACTTCAACACCATGAGTGTAGGTGCCTATGACGGTACAGTAGAAAAAGGTAAGGCTTCTATCGTGAAATACGACAACCAGAATGTACTTCGAATCAATACGAAATCAGATGTTCGCATCATCGAAGGTTTCGAAGCTGACCCTCTTGCCAAGTACACCACTACTTTCTGGGCAAGAGCCGATAAGGACATATCTTTCACCATAACCTTCTCTGGCCAAAAGGTCGATGGTCCCGCTTCTGAAGGAAAGTGGACGATTAAGCAAGGCAAATGGACCAAGTTTGTGATAGAGAGCCAAAGTGCACCGGACGAGACCAATGGTTATCTGAGAATTGAGAACGGTCTTAATGGTATTCTCTATATCCAGAAGGTACAGGTCGGTTATTACCCCGACAACCACCGTCCGCAGACCGCACAGGAGCTGAACGACACTGTTAACTATGCTGTCAATGCCTGGTGCGATGGTGTGATGAAAATCAACGAGGGCCGCATCAAGTCCTTCGACCTGATTGACGAGGCTTTGGACCCCAATGCAGAGTTGGAGAATGGCATGCTAGACCTCAAGCACTCTACCGACAAGATATTCTGGCAAGACTACCTTGGCAGCGAGAACTATGCTCCGTCAGTTGCAAGAGCAGCAAGCAGAGCATTCGCAGAGTTTGGCGGCGAAGCTTCAGAGCTGAAGTTCTTCATCAGCGAGTCTGGCCTCGACGACGCCAAGAAACTCGAGAGCCTCAAGTACTGGATTTCCATCTGGGACAACAATGGTGCAAAGATTGACGGTATCAATGCCAAGCTGAACCTCAGCTTTAGCGAGGATGCTGCCACGCAGGCTGCAAACGAGGCCACTGTGAAGACCCTCCTTAACAACCTTGCTACTACAGGCAAAATGGTTCGTCTCTCTAATTTCGACATCAAGTATCAGGATGCAGAAGGCAAAAGCGTTACAGCAGCTAACATCACAGAAGCCCAGCGTCAGAAACTGGCCGATTACTATGGCTTTGTCATCAAGCAATATGTGGCCATTATTCCTAACGACAAGCAGGCTGGCATCTGTAAGGGCAACATGGTTGACACGGGCGATCCCGTTGGTCTCTGGTCTAAGGACAGTAAGACTCAGGACTGGGTGCGCAATGCTACTTACAAGGCATTCTGCGATGCGCTGAGTGGAAAGTAAATAAACTAACATAATTTATTATTTAATTCATTTTTATTATTAATCTAAATTATTTCTATTATGAAGAAATTGTTTACACTTGTTGCTCTCTTGGCATGTTTCATGGGAGCAAAGGCTGAGTGGGTAGAAGATTACTCTGTCGACTACTCCGCTTACAATGGATTCCCATTCTACGTAATGGGCTATGTTCCTGAGTGGTATGATGGCATCATGACAGACTTCGGTGCTCTGTACAAGTACGTACAGGTAACGGACGATGCTACTGAGACCAGCGACGTGACTGTCAAGACGAACAATGGCGTTGAGTACTACAAAATCGTTCTGAGCGAACCCGGATGGCACCAGTATTTCATTGCCGATGGTATCCCTACTGAGGTTGGCGGATCTTACACGGTGAAAGCATTGGTCAAGGCTTCTGAAGACTGCACCATCAACGTCAACATGGGTTGGGGTTGGGGTGACGGCCAGCAGACTGGCGCATCCGTTAAGATTCCTGCAAGCTCTGAATTCACAGAGGTAGAATGGAGCTACACTGACATCGCAGGTACTTCTTGTAACCTCGTTGCTCAGCCTGGTACCTGTCAGGCAACTATCGAGTGGAAGTCGCTGACCGTTTCTCACAACGAGAAGCCCAAGAAGCCCACAGTATGGCAAGAGTGGCTCACAAAGGACGGCCAGCCTGTCGTAATTGACACGAAGCCTTCAGACATTCCCACCTATATGGGTAATGCCGAGTTTGGTGCATGGCCTGACTGGGCTCTTGAGACAACCGATGGTATCAACATCAACTGGAGAGGTGACCGCACTGGTGAGATTTGCGCATGGGCTCTGACTATGGGCAAGAACTTCCAGGAGAGTGTTATTAATACAGATAGCCCCAGAGCTCGTCCATATCCCGCTGATATCGAAGTTGATGCAACAGATGAAACAGGAAAGAACCACGTGTTTGCTGTTCATGCTGAACAAGTTGCACCTGTTTCCGAGGATGATGCAAATTCTGTAGCTTGGGCTAACCAATTCTGGATTGAGTCTCCACAGGGATGGAAGGAAGGCACTCAGGTCAGAATTAAGTTCCGTTATAGGGCTGACCATGCTTGCTCGACAGGTACCCAGATTCACAAGCAGTATCCGTCAGACTACCTCCACTGGCAAGCTGCTGGTGACGTAAACTTCACCACTGAGTGGCAGGATTTTGATAAGACCATCACATTCGATTCAAATCAGGCTACTGGTTGGTCTCTCGCTTTTAACCTGAACTCTGACGAAAACAACGGTCGTACACCTAACGTGTTCTACTTCGACGATCTTTCTTGGGAAACTATGGTACTCGACGAGGGTTACTTCGTAGCAGGTTCTAACGCAAAGGAAGGTATTGAGTACGATTACGACAATGCTATCCAGTTCGAGTACTCTGCTGACGACGGCTGCTACACTGCTGTTGTTGGTGAGGCTGAAGCTTATATCAACCAGGTGATGATTTCTACCGTTCGCGGTAACGACGCTGCATTCAAGAGCAACACCTTGAAGCCTTCTGGCATTATCAAGAGCGATCCTGATGAATGGCTCGACTATGCTCCCGCAAGTCTTGCTAAACTGAACCTCCCGGGTACTGGTATCTGGAAGATTTACCTCGACGACGCTTACAAGGCAATGGCATTCGAGATGCTCGAAGGTACTCTCGAAGAGCCTCTGGAAATCACTCCTAACCCAACAGAGATTGTTATTCACGGTAAGGAGAGAGACTTTACAAGCGGTGAACAAGAAGGTGGTACTGGTCAGCCTTGGGACAACCAGTTCTTCATCAAGGCCGAGCGTAAGCTGGCTTCTGGCGAAGCAACTGTCCTTTCGTTCAAGTACAGAAGTACTGTTTCTGCCAAGACTTCTACACAGTGTCACGGTGAGCCTGGCGCATACCTCCATTGGGGTGCTATTGGCGACGTAAACTTCGAGCCTGGTGATTGGCAGGAGTTCAGCAAGGACTTCACCGTTCCCGGTGAGGCTAACGACATGCAGTGTATCGCATTCAACATGGCTGAGATCAAGGAAGCTTGCGATTACTACATCACCGACGTTGTTTGGGCACTTAAGGACGGTTCAGAGACACTGATCAACATGAAGGACGGACGTAACTTCTGGATTAAGGAAGGTGCTGGCACTGATCCTTATCAGATGGAAGTCCCCGATGATCCCACAGGCATCAACAACGTAGTGAATAAGGCTACACGTTCTGCTGTCATCTACAACATCGCTGGCCAGCGTGTATCTAAGGATTACAAGGGCCTCGTGATTAAGGATGGCAAGAAGGCTGTGGTTAAGTAAAGAGTATTACTTGCCAAGTAAATAAGGCATTACCCCATGGGTAATTTTTAGAACTTTACATGTGAAAGTCTCGGGCTCGTGAGAGTCCGAGACCTTTTGTTAGAAAGGTTTCGGAAAGACGAAGTCCGAGACCTTTTGTTAGAAAAGTCTCACAGCTAGTGAGACCTTTTTTAAATATATATCATTGACGCAGTATTATCATCCATTGACGCAGTATTATCATCCATTGGCGTCGTTTTATCATCCATCGACGCAGTTTTAACTTTCGCCCGTACCTAACGATGTTTTAGGACGGCGCAAACAACCTTTTAGCAGGGGCCTTCGAAGATTAAAAAAAGGCGGCTATTCAGTAGCCGCCTTTAGTATTTCACCCAGCGTTGGGTGGATGTGGATCATGTCGCGTAGCTGAGTGACTGTCGTTTCGCGACACATCAGCGCCGCGACCTCTTGAACAATGTCGGCACTGTGAGCGCCATAAGCATGGCAACCAAGAAGGTGTTCATCGTCTGTAGCCACAAAGAGTTTCAGCATACCTTCCGTCTCACCCATCGCAAGGGCCTTTCCGTTGGCACGCCAGAACGACTTGCGACACTCGTAGGCGACGCCCTGCTCCTTCAGTTGGTCTTCCGTAGGACCTACGCATGCTGCCTCGGGTTCGGTAAAGATAGCTGCAGGCATGATGTCGAAACGAATGCCATCCTGCTGTCCAAGAATGTGATTGACAGCACGAACAGCCTGCATTTCGGCAGCGTGGGCCAGCATCTGGCGTCCGTTGACGTCGCCGATAGCGTAGATGCACGACGGAGATTGCAACGCCACACTTTGACCACTGGTCAAAGAACCAGCGGGAACGGTGGCGACACGGAAATTACCGTCGACGGGGATGGTGCCGTTGGGGGCGAGGGTAATGCCAAGGGCTTCGAAGTTCAGCCCCTCCGTACGGGGCTTACGGCCTGTAGCCATCAGAATCACGTCAGCATCGATGTCTTTCAACGATTGCACGGCAGTCTTCATATGGAAGGTAATGCCACGCTTCTCGAGCAGTTTCCGCAGACGCTTGGCAACGTCGCTATCCAACGCGGGAATACACTCCTTCAGATATTCAATCACAGTTACCTCGGAACCAAAGCGATTGAAAACACTGGCGAACTCCATGCCAATGACGCCTGCTCCGATGATGCAAAGACGTTTGGGCAGCGTGTCGAGGTTCAGCAGGCCTGTGCTGTCAACGACTCGAGGGTCGTCAAGCCCTTCGACAGGAATCAGCTTGGTTTCCGAACCCGTAGCGATGATGATGTGAGGGGCGGAGTAAGTTTCGTTACCTGCGAGAATCACGGGGACAGTCCCCTTGATCTTCGCTTCGCTACTATCACAGGGACAGTCCCCATGATTCACGAACGAGGCCTTCTCGCGAACAAGGGTAATGTTGGGATGCGAAAGGATGCCCTCTACCCCACTGCGCAACTGAGGAACGACCTGAGCCATACGTTCGCGGGCCTCAGCAAAGGAAGCAGAGTGGACGTAGGTCTTCGTGGGGATACATCCCACATTCAAGCACGTACCGCCCACGTTGTCGCCTTCGAATATCGTGACCTTCAAGCCGTGCTTGGCGGCATATTCAGCGGCGCGGTAGCCCCCAGGCCCCGCACCGATGATGATGAGATCGGGAGCCTCACCCCCGTCCCCTCTCCAAGGGGAGAGGGGAGTAGTCACTTTTTCATTATTACTGTTCATCTTTCAACTGGCGATAAGTGGTTATCGGATGTTTTGCTGCCAATACGTCGTCTACACGCCCGATGGGAGTATTGTGAGGTGCAGACTTCACCAAGTCAGGATCATTCTTAGCCTCCTCAGCAATCTTACGCATCACAGCGATAAATCCGTCGAGCGTCTCCTTCGACTCGTTCTCCGTAGGCTCAATCATCAACGACTCGTGGAAGAGCAGCGGGAAGTAAATTGTAGGAGCGTGATAGCCGTAATCAAGCAGGCGCTTCGCTACATCCATCGTAGTGACACCAGTGCTCTTATCCTTCAGTCCGTCGAATACGAACTCATGACAGCAAATGGTGTCGATGGGCAACTCATAAACGTCCTTCAGCGACTCCTTGATGTAGTTGGCGTTGAGCACAGCCAGCGGACCCACCAACTTCACCTGCTCACGTCCCAGCGAGAGGATGTAAGCGTAGGCACGCATCATGACACCGAAATTGCCATGATAGGGCGAAACGACGGGGAAGAACGCCTGCAAGCCTTCACGAACGCCCACAGGACCTGCTCCAGGACCTCCACCGCCATGAGGCGTCGAGAACGTCTTATGCAGGTTGATATGCATCAAGTCGAAGCCCATATCGCCTGGACGACAGGCACCCAGCATCGGGTTCAGGTTGGCGCCATCGTAGTACATCAGACCTCCGCAGTCGTGTATCAGCTTCGCAATAGCAGGAATCTGCGTCTCGAAGAGTCCCAGCGTATTGGGGTTGGTCATCATCATGGCGGAGACCTCAGAGCCGTATAGGGAGAGTAGGTCTTGTAGGTTTTGTAGGTCTACTTGGCCATTGGCCAAAGACTTCACCTCGACAATCTCCAAACCACAAACGGCAGCAGAAGCTGGGTTCGTGCCATGAGCCGAATCGGGCACGATGACCTTCTTGCGCTGCATGTCGCCACGCGAACGATGATAGTTGTCGATGGTCATCAATCCCGTCAGTTCACCATGAGCACCAGCATAGGGCTTAAAGGTGAAGTGAGCAAGGCCCGTGAGTTCGCAGAGCGAGCGTTCGAGCAGCGTCACAACAGCCTGAGCACCACGCGTGGTCTCAGCAGGCTGCTCAGGGTGCAGATTCTGGAACTGGGACAAGGCAGCCATCTCCTCATTAATCTTCGGATTGTACTTCATCGTACACGAACCCAAGGGATAGAAGCCCGTATCGACACCAAAGTTATTGTTCGACAGGTTCGTGTAGTGACGTACCACCGTCAGTTCGTCGCACTCGGGCAGCTGTGCGTCTTCAGCACGCCGCATCGATGCAGGAATCTGGTAGTCACCAAAGTTATTCTTGGGCAGACTATAGCCCTTACGACCCTCCTTGGAGAGCTCGAAAATCAGGTTTCCGTATAATCGATTATTCATAGGGCTGCAATCTTTACGAGGTTATCAATTTCTTCCTTCGTACGCTTCTCGGTAACGGCAAAGAGGAAGCCGTCCTCGAAACGGAAACCACCCAAAATACCAGCCTCAATAAAGCGCTGATAGAGGGTATCGGCATCACCATCGTACTTCACATAGAACTCATTGAAGAAAGGCTTGTCGAAAGTCAGATGGAAACGTCCCGTCTTCGTCAGTTCTTCACACATATAATGAGCACCGGCATAAGAAAGCTGTGCAGCCTCCTTCAAGCCCTGCTTACCCATCAGCGAACAATAGATGGTCACGAAGAGTGCCATCAGCGACTGGTTCGAACAGATGTTCGACGTAGCCTTCTGACGACGGATATGCTGTTCACGGGCCTGCAGCGTCAGCACGAAGGCACGCTGGTCGCGATTATCCTTCGTCATACCAACGATACGACCCGGCATCTTGCGGATGAGTTTCTCCGTGCAGCACATATAACCCACATAAGGGCCGCCAAACAGCATGGGAATGCCCAACGACTGGCCATCGCCCACAGCAATATCGGCACCCCACTCGCCTGGCGTCTTCAGCAGGGCAAGGTCGGCAGCAACACTGTCCATGATGAAGAGAGCCTTCTGGTCGTGACAGGCTTCAGCAAAACCTGTATAGTCTTCAATGATGCCAAAGACATTAGGTTGCTGCACCATCACGCCAGCAACGCCGCCTTGTGCTAACTGTGCCTCAAGGTTTTGCTTTGAGGTGACGCCATCCTCCATAGGAATCGTCACCAACTCAATTCCCTGATGTAGGGCATACGTGTCAAGCACCTGACGTGTCTTGGGATTCAGCGTCTCGGAGACAAGCACCTTGTTCTGCTTTTTGCCTGCTGCAACAGCCATCATCATGGCCTCAGCAGCAGCAGTGGTACCATCGTACATCGAGGCATTCGAGATGTCCATACCCGTCAGTTCAGTCATCATCGACTGGTACTCGAAGATATAGTGCAGCGTACCTTGCGAGATTTCTGCCTGATACGGAGTATAGGAAGTCAGGAATTCGGAACGGGAAAGCAGATTGGGAATCACAGAAGGCGTATAATGGTCATAAACGCCATAGCCTGCGAAACAAGTCAGCTGACTGTTCTGCGAGCCCAGTTTCTCGAACAACTGACGAACCTCCATCTCACTCATCTCCGAGGGAATCTGATAATCACCCCGGAAACGGATGTTCTCAGGAATCTGGGCATAGAGGCCATCGAGGTCTTTCACCCCAGCCTTCTCCATCATGGCCCGAAGATCCTCCTGAGTATGGGGAAAATACTTATACATTTCTTACGATTTTTCGATATTTCGATATAACGTTATACCGTTATAACGTCATTATAACCTTATTTCTCGCAGAAAGCGGCGTAAGCCTTGGCATCCATTAGGTCGTTCAGTTCAGCCTTGTCAGCGATGGTTACCTTGATAATCCAATTCTCGTAAGCATCGCTGTTGATGAGTTCAGGCTGATCTTCCAAAGCCTCGTTCACCTCGACGACAACACCCGTAACAGGCGACATCAGGTCTGAAGCAGCCTTTACACTCTCAACGGCACCAAACTCCTCACCAGCACTGACTTCATCGTCCACGTCGGGCATATCGACATACACCACATTACCCAATGCATTCTGGGCATAATCCGTAATACCAATGTAACCGAAGTCACCTTCAACACGTACATACTCATGCGACTCACTGTAATAGAGTCCTTCTAATACTTTTGCCATAATACTTTTTGTTTTTTATTGTTTATTTCTTGTAATGTTTGTCATAGAAACGCTTCTTGCAGACGACTCCCGGGAAAGTCTTCTTGCGAATCTGGATCTCCACCTCCGTATCGAGGGCAGCATACTGTGCATCAATCAGAGCCATACAGACGCTCTTGTCCGTCGAGATGGTGTGATAACCCGTAGTCACCTCACCAATCGTCTGTCCGTCCTTCAGTACTGCATAGCCATGACGGGGAATGGCCTTGTCCTTCAGTTCAACACCAACCAGTTTCTTGGCAGGACCCTCGGCTTTCTGCTTGGCAAGTGCTTCCTTGCCAATGAACTCGTCTTTGTCGAGTTTGACGAAAATGCCCAAGCCAGCCATGATAGGCGTAATGTCTGCCGACAGTTCGTCGCCATAGAGAGGCAGTCCCACCTCGAAGCGCAGCGTATCGCGGCACCCCAGTCCGCAGGGCTTGCAGCGTCCGGAGGCAACCAGCTTGTCCCAGCATTCATTAATATAAATAGGTGAAGCGTAAATCTCGAAGCCATCCTCGCCCGTATAACCAGTACGGCTTACAATGATGTCGCCAATCTGCTTGAAGGTGTAGAACGTCAGTTCAGCACAAGGGATTTCTAGAACTTCCTGCATGACAGCCTCAGCATCAGGTCCCTGAACAGCCAGCTCGCCATACGCATCGCTTTGGTGCTCGAGCACGACATCGTAACCCTTAGCCTGTTCCTGTATCCATGCCCAGTCCTTATCGATATTGGCAGCATTGATAACGAGGAAGAAACGGTCGTCAGCCATCTTATAGACCAACAAGTCGTCGACTACGCCGCCATCCTCGTAGCACATCATGCCATACAGGATTTTCCCATTGGGCATGCCCACCACATTGTTCGTAAAGATGTGGTTGACATAGCGCTCTGCATCACTGCCACTGATGAGCACCTCGCCCATGTGGCTGACGTCGAACACACCACAGGCCTGGCGCACAGCTTGGTGTTCATCCACAATACCACTATACTGAATAGGCATGTCGAACCCACCGAAGGGCGACATCAGCGCTCCCAGCGCCACGTGTTTGTCATAGAGACAGGTACGTTTGTTATTGTTTTGTTCCATGATCTGTTTATTATAATAAATTGATAAATTCTTCTTTTAAGTATGTCTGTTCTATCTTCTCTATTTCCGCCACTTGCGCAAGTGTCAGCATGAGCTCATCATCGCAGAGCGTATCACGAATCAAGGCTTTCACCTCCTCTAAGCTTAATGATGTATAATCTTTCAGCAGAGTGATGCGCTGACGAACACTCTGAATACCTTTCTCCTGTAGTTTTTCTGCACTTGGGGTGATGGCGTGGAGCATGTAATCCATATTCGTATCGTAAAGCATAGTGCTGTGGACGATGCTACGACCCGGCAACTGATAAAATGCCGTACCACACACTTTCCGGTCACCAATCAGAATGTCGTTACGACTCGTGCCCGTTGCCTCGATACCCATCTTACGCAACACCAGCAAAATCATTTGCACGAACCTGTTAAACGTTAAACCCACTTGATAACCATCGCTGATATACGACAGCATCACATTATCCATGTCAGCATAGACACACCCTCCCCCACTCTTCCTGCGGTACATCTGAATGTGGTGCGAACGACAGAAATCCTGGTTTACTTCATTCTCTATCAGCTGGTTACGCCCAAAGATAACGCTAGGCTCTACCTGCCACATAAAGAAATAGTCTGCAGGAGCCAATTGGCGCGCCACATACTCTTCCAGAGCCAGATAAAACGAAAGCCTTCGAACTTCGTTGTCGGGTAATGAGACGTAAATCATTGCGATTTTAGTTATTTCTCTGCAAAGATATAAAGAAAATATGCAAAAACCAAGAAAAAGCCATAATTATTTTGTAAAAATAAAAAAGACCTGTTTTTATTTTGTACTTTGCTCGCTTATTCGTACCTTTGCACATAAAATACGAACTAACGTGGAACTATTAAAGGAAATAAAATACCCTGAGGACCTGCGGAAACTAACGGTCGACGAACTGCCCGAAATCTGTCGGGAGCTTCGCGAAGACATTGTCAAGGAACTTTCCGTCAATCCCGGCCACCTGGCTTCAAGCTTGGGCGCCACCGAGATTACGGTAGCCCTACACTACGTCTACAACACGCCCTATGACCGCATCGTCTGGGATGTGGGCCACCAGGCCTACGGGCACAAAATATTGACAGGCCGCCGTGAGCAGTTCAACACCAACCGCAAACTGGGCGGCATCCGTCCTTTCCCATCACCGGAAGAGAGCGAGTACGACACCTTCATGTGCGGCCATGCCTCGAACAGCATCTCGGCAGCCTTGGGAATGGCCATTGCCGCCAAGGGCACAGACCGGAAAGTCGTTGCTGTCATCGGCGATGGAGCCATGTCGGGCGGACTGGCCTACGAGGGCCTTAACAACGTATCAACAACGGACAATGACATCCTGATTGTCCTCAACGACAACAACATGTCCATCGACCGTGCTGTCGGAGGCATGCAGGAATACCTGCTGTCGCTCAGCACCAACGAGACCTATAACGCAGTGCGTTTCAAGGTGACCAGTTGGCTGCACAAACGGGGCTTGTTTGAAGATGACCGCCGCAGAGGATTTATCCGTCTGACGAACGCCTTCAAATCGGCCATCTCGCACCAGCAGAATGTGTTCGAAGGAATGGACATCCGCTACTTCGGGCCCTTCAACGGCCACGATGTCAAGGAGTTGGTACGCATCTTACGACAACTGAAGGGCATGAAAGGTCCCAAACTGCTCCATCTGCACACTCAGAAAGGGCATGGTTATGCCCCTGCCGAGAAGGATGTCACCATCTGGCATGCCCCTGGTAAGTTCAATGTCGAAACAGGCGAACGACAGGTGAAGGACGAATCCAATAAGCCTCCTCGGTTCCAGGACGTCTTTGGCGAGACACTGCTCGAACTGGCAAAGCAGAACGAAAAGATCATCGGCGTCACGCCTGCCATGCCTACTGGTTGTTCGATGAACATCATGATGCGCGAAATGCCTGAGCGCACCTTCGACGTAGGCATTGCCGAAGGACATGCCGTTACCTTCTCCGGAGGTATGGCCAAAGAGGGTCTGTTGCCATTCTGCAACATCTACAGTGCTTTTGCCCAGCGTGCTTTCGACAACATCATTCACGACCTGGCCATCCTGAAACTCAACGTGGTATTGTGCCTGGACCGAGCTGGACTCGTGGGCGAAGACGGCCCCACTCATCATGGAGCCTTCGATCTGGCAGCTCTGCGCCCCATTCCCAATCTTACCATTGCTGCTCCAATGGACGAGCACGAGTTGCGCCGCATGATGTACACAGCACAACTTCCCGACAAGGGGCCCTTCGTCATTCGCTATCCGCGAGGCTGTGGCTCACTGGTCGATTGGCGTTGCCCGTTAGAAGAAATTCCTGTCGGCAAGGGACGTCGTCTGCGCGACGGCGATGACATAGCCATCATTACCATCGGCCCTGTTGGAAATAACGTGACTGAGGCTATTGCTAGTTTAACTAGTATGACTAGTACTACTAGTATACCTAGTATCGCCCACTATGACCTACGCTTCCTGAAACCCCTCGATGAAGACCTCCTGCACGAAATCGGCAAGAAATTCACAAAGATTATTACCGTCGAGGACGGCGTACGCAATGGCGGCATGGGCTCTGCCGTTTTAGAGTGGATGAACGATCACGGCTATCAACCCGTCGTTCGTCGCCTCGGACTGCCCGACCATTTCGTCGAACACGGAAAAGTCTCTGAGTTACAGGCTATTGTGGGCATCGACAAGGAAAGTATCAAGAAAGAGATAGAAAGCATATGAAGATTATCATTGCAGGGGCAGGAGCCGTAGGTACACACTTGGCTAAGCTATTTTCACGCGACCATCAGAACTGCGTGTTGATTGACGAGGACGCCTCCAGACTGGGCGACCTCGACAACCGCTACGATATCATGACCCTGCAAGGGCGCACCACCAGCATCAACACCATGAAAGATGCCGGAGTGGAACATGCCGACCTTTTCGTTGGTGTCACGCCCGATGAGAGCCGCAACATGACTGCCTGTATGATTGCCCATGCTTTGGGTGCCAAGAAAACGGTAGCTCGCATCGACAACTTCGAATACCTCGACCCAGCACGCAAGGAGTTTTTCAACCAAATGGGCATCGATTCGCTTATCTTCCCGGAAGTCTTGGCAGCAGCCGATATCACCAACGGACTCAAGATGTCGTGGGTACGTCAGCGCTGGGACGTTCATGGCGGCGACCTCGTCATGCTGGGCATCAAGTTACGCGAAACCTGCGAAATACTGAACCAACCCTTACGTGAGCTCTGCGGACCAGACGATCCCTACCACATTGTAGCCATCAAACGCAAGGGCGAGACGCTCATCCCTGGTGGTAACGATGTTCTTGAGGTCAACGATTTGGCCTACTTCATGACCACCCGCGAGTATATTCCCTACATCCGCCAGATTTCTGGCAAGGAACACTATGCCGATGTTAAGAACGTCATCATCATGGGAGGCGGACGAACATCTGTCCGTTTGGCAAAGGTGGCTCCCGACTACATGGACCTGAAGATTATCGAGATAGACGAAAACCGTTGTGAACGCCTCAACGCTAAACTCGCTGACCTCGATGTCATGGTGATTCACGGCGATGCCCGCGATATAGGACTGCTGCAGGAGGAAGGCATCCAAAACACGCAGGCCTTCGTGGCGCTGACGGGCAATGCCGAAACCAACATTCTGGCCTGTCTGACAGCCAAACGACTGGGTGTACGTAAGACAGTGGCGATGGTCGAGAATCTCGATTATGTGGAAATGGCCGAAAGTCTCGATATTGGTACCATTATCAATAAGAAGACACTGGCTGCCAGCCATATCTACCAGATGATGCTCGATGCTGACGTATCGAATGTTCGTTCGCTGATGCTCGTCGATGCCGATGTTGCCGAGTTCACAGCTGCCGAGGGTTCGAAGGTCACTAAGAAACCTGTGAAGGACTTAGGTCTGCCGACAGGAGCCACTATTGGTGGACTGGTACACGACGGACAAGGCATCCTCGTCAATGGTAACACACGCATCGCGGCTGGCGATACCGTCATGGTGTTCTGCCACGAACAGAATCTGAAAAAAATTGAGAAATACTTCCGTAAGGACACTCTATGGTAAACTTCTCGTTGGTATATAAGATTATCGGCTCGCTGCTTTTCCTGCTGGGGACTATGCTGGGCATCTGCGTAGGGGTATCGGCCTACTACCAGGAGGACGACTTGTTGTCGTTTCTCATTGCAGCTATCCTCACCATCAGCGCAGGCTTCATCTTCAAATACCTGGGACGGAACGCCAACAACAATCTGAGTCGACGCGACAGCTATTTCCTCGTCACCTCGGCATGGATTGTCTTCTCGCTGTTTGGCATGCTACCCTTCCTCATTGGAGGATTCATTCCTAACGTGACCGATGCTTTCTTCGAAACCATGTCGGGATTCACCACCACGGGAGCTACTATCCTTGATAACGTGGAACGCCTGCCCCATGGCATCCTTTACTGGCGAACACAGACGCAGTGGATAGGTGGTTTGGGAATCGTCTTCTTTACCATTGCCATTCTGCCATCTATGGTGGGCAGCGGAAGCGTGAAGGTGTTCTCTGCCGAGGCTACGGGACCTATTCGTTCGAAGATGCACCCGCGACTGTCGACGATGGCCAAATGGATATGGACCGTCTATCTGGGACTGACACTGGCATGTATCATTTCATTCTATCTTTGTGGCATGGATTGGTTCGACAGTATCAACTACGCCATGACGACCACTGCCACAGGAGGTTTCTCTACCCATAACGACAGTACGGCTTATTTCCAATCGCCAGCCATCGACTATGTCTGTGTACTCTACCAGTTTCTGGCAGGTATCAACTTCGCCATGCTCTACATGGCTATCTTCAAGCTGAAAATCGTCGAGCTATTCAAGAGTTCCGAATTCAAACTCTATCTCTTCCTCGTCACGGCGGCCACTTTGTTTATCTGCTACCTGTTGGTATCGCGCAATGGATACGAATTGGAGCTCGCCTTCCGTTCGGCATTATTCCAAGTGGTATCCTTCATGACGACAACAGGACTTTTCAACGACGATGTGGCGCAATGGCCTCACATCACATGGGTCATCTTGGGCTGTCTAATGTTCATCGGAGCTTGTTCCGGTTCTACAACGGGCGGTTTCAAATGCATTCGTGGCGTGATGGTGTTCAAGGTGCTGCGCAACGAGTTCCGTAAGATTTTGCACCCTAACGCCGTATTGCCCGTGAAGATTAACGGCCAGACTGTATCCCAGCAGAAGCTGTCTACCCTATTGGCATTTTTTGCCATCTTCAGCATCATGGTACTCATTTCAGCCACTATCATGATTGTCTCTGGCATCGACAACACCAACGCCATTGCCATTGCCCTGAGCTGTATGAGTAATGTGGGCCCCTCGCTAAGCACGGAGGTCGGTCCTTCCATGACGTGGAGCGAAATGCCGGACTACATCAAGTGGACATGTTCGTTTCTCATGCTCGTAGGACGTCTCGAAATCATGTCCGTCCTCGTGCTCTTCACACGTGCTTTCTGGAAAGAAAATTAACTACTACAATGAAATATTATAAGTTTACACCTCTACTCAAAACCCTTATTGGGGGTACTGAAAGCTGGCAAATATCAGGAGTTGCCGGCAGCGAGACATTATGTTCAGTAAGTGGTGATGGTAACACGACAAAAACCATCAACGACCTGGTAAGCGAACAAAAAGCCGCCCTGCTGGGCGAAGCCAACTACCAGCGCTTTGGCAACGAGTTTCCGCTACTCATCAAGTTTATCGATGCCCACCGCG
>JAEEGH010003696.1_pt1 | contig 39880 bp, 34 predicted proteins | sample 9134181 | NCBI WGS metagenome assembly JAEEGH01 (sample SAMN16246544, study PRJNA631951) | gut metagenome | biome: gut microbiome; feature: rumen; material: DP-attached | host: Bos | place: Iran: Karaj | collected 2018-10 | reverse complement strand
GCGAATAATCATTCGCCCCTACCACCGTTCGGCCGTTACCATCCACAATATCCAATGTCACCGTCCCCGCATCCGCCACCGTCAGGTGTACGTCGGTGGTGCCGACAAACGGGTTCGGGTTGTTTTGTCCCAATCGTAGGGGCGAATAATTATTCGCCCCGTTCGCCCCATTCGCCCCCATTTCATGTATCCCAACCTGATTTTCCATCACCAGCACGGTATCGTCCCAGAAAAGAAGTTCCTGCCAGCCTCGTGTGACGTTGGTGACGATCACCATGTCTAATTGCACGTATTGGTCGGCGGCATCCTGCCCTGTGAAGGTTAACGTGATGTTTTGCGCCTGTACGGTGCTGGTCAGTCCACAGAGGAAAAAGATTCCAGCGATGAGGGCTAATATTGTTTTTTTCATAGCGATTGATATTTGGTTTTTTTTTGAAGATGGGGTGACGCTTTCCTACAGGTCGCGGATGGTCTTTACAGGATGGAAGGTGGTGAGGGGCACTTCCACAAAGACCGTGATCCAGCGGGCCATCGCGCCGTTCCACAGGCCGGGCAACTCCATGGCTTTCAGGGTTCTGCCCTCGTACGACTTGGAGGAGATGAAGCCCGTTTCGGGGTCCACGAAGTCGGGGAGGTGGTAGAAGTCGCCGTCGGGCGTGCGGAAGCTGCACACGAGGTCCACAGGGTTGAAGTGGGACGAGTGCATCATGATGGACTTCTGCTGCGGGTCAGCGGTGTTGATCTGCGAGCTCTCCACAATCTGCCACGAGCATTCACTGCGGGAGTTGCGCACAAGGAAGGGGCCTCCGCCGGGCTCGCCTTCGTTCTTCACCATGCCGCACACCCGGATGGGACGGCACAGCTTGTCGAGCAGCTCTTCTCTTCCGACCGCTCCATCGGCAAAACGGATGAACAGCTCCGTCTCTGCAAACTTCCGAATATCAGCCACCTGCGCGTCGCTGACGGCGGGGTTGCGCAGCAGCTGTACAGCATCGAATACCCGCTGCTGCAGGTGCAGGAGGTGGGCGGCCAGCAGTTTCTTGTAGGTCACGGTGTCGGCTACGGTGTCGTCGGCAAACACGTTGTCGATGTTCTTCACGAAGATGATGTCGGCGCGCAGCCGGTCGAGGTTGTCGATGAGGGCACCATGGCCGCCGGGACGGAACAGCAGGTTGCCGTCGTGGTCGCGGAAAGGCTGGTTGTCGGGCGTGGCGGCCAGCGTGTCGGTGGCCGGCGACTGGAAGGAGAAGTCGATGATGTATTTCACTCCGAACTTCTTCTCATATTTATCTTTAACACTATCAACAAGTTGAGTAAACAGAGGCAGATGCTGTGGCGACACGGTGAAGTGCAGGTGGCAGGTGCCGTCTGACTGGCGGGCGTAGAGGGCCGCCTCCACGAGATGCTCCTCGAAGGGGGTGCGGCAGCCGTCGGCATAGCGGTGGAATTTCAGCACGCCCTTGGGCTTGTTGCCGTAGTTGAGGCCTTTTTCGGTGAGGAGGTACTCGAACACGATCTTGAAATCGTCGTGGGCGATGGCTTCATCGAGCGACAGTCCGTCGTGGGCCATCGCGGCGCGGAGGTCGTCGTATAGGGCGAGGTGGGGGAGGGTGTGGAGCATGCCGATGGCGGCCTCGCGTACGCTGTCGCCGCCGTCGAGGAAGGAGTAAGCCTCCTTGAACATGCGGGATGCGGCACCCGAGGCGGGCACGAACTTCAGCAGGCTCTTGCCGGCCGTCAGTTGGTCGTAGAGGCCCACCAGTTCATCGCGGTCGGCGTCGGCAATTTTCAGGATGCCGTTGCCGATGGCGGCGGCGCATTCTAACTGCGCAAAGGGAAATCCGGTTTCAAAGTAGTGGAACTGACGGAGCACATCCTCCTCGTTGCTGCCTCTATGGTGCAGAAATTCAATGTCTTGGGATGATAATGTGAACATGATGACGGGTTTGAAATGAATGCGCAAATATACAAATTTGTTGCATTCATCGCAAACCCGCCGGGAAATTATGGGTTAGATTTGTTGTGTGAGGGAACTGTAGCTGTGATTAAAGTATGCCAAATGTGATGTGATGTCCGGCAATCTTTTCGATTTCTTCATTAATCTGCCGCATCTTACTGTCGATTTCATTTATTTTATTTTCCAATCTTTCCATTTTTTTCTCAAACTTGTTTTTGGAGTTGTTCCTATCATTCACCTTGTCCACTTCTATTACTACCGGTTCATCATCGTATGTCGCTTCGTATGGATCGTTCTTCCCTTTGATGGACCATCCCCCACATCCCCCAAAAGATTGGGTTAAATGTAATTGGCCTTTAGGAATAGGTGTTGCCAATTCTTCTTTATAGCCTCGCATCAACAGCGAAATGCCTTGGTTGATAAGACGTTTTCTCTTAGCCAATAATTTTCTGATTTTATGGCTCTGCTCTTTTGAGAGATAAATGGTTTCCTCCCCGTTCGATTCAACATCATCATATTCATCATCGTAACCCAAGTAACGATATGCGTTGGGATAATATCCAATACTTTTGGAATCGGTGGAGGCTAAGTCGTTTTTATAAAAATCTTTTTCAAAATAATCATACAATACACTGCCTTCGTTCAAACGCTCCAAGATGGCGCTCTTGGTGTAGCACTCCTTGCAGTCGTTGTAATAGTCATAGTCGAATATCTCATCGTCAACATAAACTTTCAGAACAGGCGGAAATCGTGTTGGGCACGTACAATTCACGGTGTCTTTCAGGCTTCTTTGGTAACATTCAGCCAGAGTCATTGTCTCGATTAAGCCGGGAGAGAGAATGATGACGGAGTCCTTGGTGCCGGTGAGTGCTTCATAAAGTGCGAAGTAATCGCTATATCCGTAATCATCATCATTATAGTATGTTTCGGACATGAGAAACAGGGCATGATCGTTGAGTAGGTGATAAGTGCGTCCGGATACGGATACGGCGGCATCGGTATAAATAAGTGTCCCATCATCGTCTTCTTCAGCCTCGATTCTGCTGATACCCATTTCTGCGATGACGTTTTCGTAGTTGTAGTTGGGATAAGAATATCGATACGCGTCAAGTAGTTCGTGGGCAACTTGGTTCAGGATGGTGTTTTGTGGAAGAATGTAAATGTTGTTTTGTCTCTTTACCGCAATTTTTTTGAATTGTTCTAAAGTTTTGGGAGAGTCGATGGGTTCACGGGTGGGTGCTTCAATGACGGTGGGGTGGGGAATGGCCTCTGTATACTCTTTTGCCAAGCAGGAAAACACAGTTATGAGGTCTCTCGCGGTAGATTCTTCGATGTTGGATTTTTTTTGTCTAAAAGCAGTGTCTTGAAATGTGTACTTATCGAGGTGGCTGACACGCCAAGCCATCAGACTATCCACCACATAGTGATAGTCTTGGTCGAAATTTTTCTCCACATATTGTTGGAAAATTGTACGGCTGGGGGTGTTGGCCGGAAAGTCAGCGGCAAAGGGAAATACCACGTTGCGAATCATTTGCAGTTGCTGGGCATCACGGGCTTCCATCGGCATCTTCTGTCCGTAGGCGTACAGGTGCGGACCCACGACCGAGGGCTGATACTGGAAGTCGGAAGCGTGGGGTACGGCAATGAAGTAGAAACGGCGCACAAAATAGGCGTGTTTCATGCCGGCGGGGTCGAAGGCCGTGTCTTCCTGCGCCACCACAGAAGGCTCGATAAAGATGTCCCAGTGGCTCAGGTCTTTGTAATAGTCCATCGACAATTCTCTCAGCGAGTCTCTGGTCTTTTGTAGGGGATCCCAATCTTCTGTAACAACTTCTTCAACAATTTCTACATCATCATAATATTGGCAATAAGCCATAAGGGGAAAGCACAGTGCTGCCAACAGGCAGAGTAAATAAAGTTTTGTTCTCATAAAATTATTGGATTAAAAGGATAATCGTATATAACTTCTAAAACTTCGTGTCCTGTTATTTTATTGATTTCAGTCATGAATTTTTTCTTTTTGACCATCAGCTTTTTAATTTTCTTGTTGCTTTTTTCGTCAGTTGAGCTCATGGATTTAAGGACCCAAATGTCATAACCGTCCTCAAAATCGCGATAGTATTTGTGTGCCAGACGAAGATCTTGAAGCGTAGCTCGGAAGTGAATTTTATCGATACTCCGTTGGCATCGGTCCATTTTGTAAAGTAATTTCCTGATTTGTTTGTTTTGGGATTTCGTGAGGGGGAATAAGTCTTCTCCTTCATCGATCTGCGAGGAGTCTTCAGGCGTTCTGATGGATGCTTCGGTGCCAATTGTTTCATTCACTTCTTGGCAATTGCTTTGAAAGGGGATGAACAGTGCTGCCAGCAGGCAGAGGGTTAACAGTTTGTTTTTCATTGGGATGGTGTTTGGGTTGGTGACGTTTTTATTTATATTCATTAACAAATGAGTAGTGATAAATATTGTTTGCGAATGAAAATTTTTATAAAAAATCACCTTATCTTTGCGTAGAATAATTTTTAGAGAAGTATTTTATGAAAATAGCTTTATTTGCAGCGGTAGCTGAAGAAGTTGGCAGCTGGTCCGACCGCGTGAATCTTACAGGAATCGGAAGAGAGAATGCCACCCGCACGGCCCTTTCGTTCATGCAGCGTCATGCGGGGGAGAAATTTACCGTGGTGAACATCGGCACGGTGGGTTCGCACCGCTTCCCGATGGGCACCATCCTGTCCGTCAACGAAATCACCTCTGCCGGCCGCATCTTCGACCCGAATCCCATGATGACGGACCATCTTTCCCTCCCCGCCGCACAAGGCCTGCCCGCCGCCACGCTCTTCTCGTCCGACAGCTTCGTGTCACCTTCCGTTTATACCGCCGACTTCCTGCAGCGCATCCAGCAGCAGGCCGACTGCTTCGATATGGAGTCTTCCGCCTTGTTCACGGTGGTGAAACAGTTCGGCGTGCCCTACGTCTCTTTCAAAATCGTGTCCGATAACCTCGATGTGGATATCGACGAATGGCACCGCCGTGTGGTGGAACTGTCGAAGAACTTGTGCGTCTTTATGGAAAAACTGATAGGGGAGTTGTCTGAAAATGAACCTGTTGAATTTATAAAATAAACCCTCATGGAGGCTTTTCTGAACTATCTGCAATACGAAAAAAGGGTGTCTGCCCATACGGTGACGGCCTACCGCACCGACCTGGAGCAGTTTGCGGCCTATTTGCAGAAGGAGTTCGGGGAGAATGACATCCGGAAGGCCGACTCCGCCGATGTGCGTGCCTGGATGATGCAGCTGATGGAGGCGGGGGATTCGGCACGGAGTGTCAATCGGAAAGCCAGTGCGTTGCGTGCTTTCTTCCGCTACCATACTCGCATGGGCGATGTGGAAGCCAACCCCATGGAAGTTGTGACGGCACCGAAAATCGCCAAGCGGCTGCCCCAGTTCGTGTCGCAAGATGAGATGAACAAACTCTTCACCGAAGAGCTTTTCAAAGATACTTTCGAGGGCTGGCGCGACCGGCTTATCATCGAGCTGTTTTATGTCACCGGCATGCGTCTGTCGGAACTGTGCAACATCAAACGGAGCGACCTCGACCTGTACGACTGCTCGGTGAAGGTGATGGGAAAGCGCAGCAAAGAACGCATCATCCCATTCAGTCAGCGAGTTAAGGACATTATCGTCAAATATTTGTCACTTTTTGATGAGAAGTATGCCAATAATTCAAAAAATAGTTTTATCTTTGTCGCATCAAACGGCAACAAAATCTACCCTAAAGCCGTTTATAGAATTGTAAGGAAGTATCTGGATATGGTGACCACGATTGACAAGAGAAGTCCGCATGTGCTGCGTCACACCTTTGCCACGCAGATGCTCAACAATGGCGCCGACATCAACGCCATCAAGGAGATTTTGGGGCATTCGTCGCTGGCAGCCACCCAGGTTTACACCCACAACACGATTGAAAAACTGAAAAACATTTATAACCAAGCCCATCCAAGGGCATAAAAAAGGAGGATTTATGAACATTAACATCTCTTCACTGCACTTCAAGGCTGACCAAAAACTGGAAGCCTTCATCACCGAAAAGGTTGAGAAACTCGGCAAGATGCACGATGGCATCATCGGCGCCGAAGTGACGCTGAAGCTCGAGAACACCGACAAGCCGGAGAACAAGACCGCTGACATCCGCATCAAGATCCGTGGCAACGACGCGATGGCTGCCAAGACTGCCAAGACCTTCGAGGAGGCTACCGACGATGCGGTGGACGCCCTCAAAAAACAGTTGATCAAAGTCAAAGACAAAGAAAGAGGAAACTAAATTTTCCTTTCCACAATTTCGGGGCGGCACATGAGTTGCCGCCTTTTTTATTTCCCCAAACTATAATCTCTACATCTCTTCATCTTTCAATTTTCAATTCTCAGTTTTTTATAGTATCTTTGCAACCTAATTCCAGATACGATGTTCAAAACTTACATGGCCTCCGCTGGTGCGGGCAAAACCACCAGCTTAGTGGCCGAATACCTTACCATCTGCCTGCGCGACGACCATTCGGTCGGCAATTTCCGCAAAATTCTTGCGGTGACCTTCACCAACAATTCCACTGCCGAGATGAAGAGCCGCATTGTGGAGACTTTGCAGCAGTTCGCCTTTCTGCCGCAGTCGGAGTGGGGTGGCTCCGCGCAGCCCATCGCCGACATGGTGATGGGGGTGCTTCCAGAGCTCACTCTGCAACAGCTCCAGCAGCGTTCGGAGAAACTGCTCGCCGAGATTTTGTACGACTACCCCAACTTCAGCATCAGCACCATCGATGGTTTCTTCCAGCGCATCGTGCGCGCCTTTGCCTTCGAACTCGGCATCAGCATGAGCTATGAGGTGGAGGTGACGCTGGACGACTTTTTCCAGCAGACCATCGACCTGCTGCTCAACCGCATCTCCAAAGAGAATCCCGAACTGCGCGACTCAGTCATCGACCTGGTGGAGGACCAGATGGCCGAAAAAGGGCGTTGGCGCATTGATGGCCGGCTGCTGGAACTGCTGGAGATTGTTTATGGTGACGAGTCCGCCGCTGAACCTTTGTCGGCTTTGTCGGCTTGTGAGCAGTTGAGAGAATGTTTGAAAAAATTGGCGAAACGCATCGCTGAGGCACGTAAGCAGCTCCTGGAAGTGTCGGAAGGGGCTAACGACTTTCTCAAAAGTCTGGAACTGGATGCCTCAAAGTTGGTGAAAGGACGTGGTAACGGTTCTATCTATTGCTGGTTTACCCAGTATAATCCGTTCATACTAAAAAATTATTCTTGTTTAAATGACCTTGAACACGCCTATTTCTTAAAGGAGGAAGGGGAGGAGTCTGATGTGAAGAATGCTAAAATTATAGAGCGCTGTCAGAAAATGTTTGGGGCGCAAAAGGAGTTCTTCCGGCTCAAGGTGCTGTATGGCCGTACGCAAACGCTGTCACTTCTTTTCGAGCTGAAGTCCATCATGGATGAAATTCGAGAAAGAGATAATAAGTTTTTCTTGTCGGATACTAATTTCAAGATTCATAGTGAGATAAAAGATGATGATACGCCTTTTATCTATGAAAAGATTGGCAATCAGTACCGTTATTTCTTTGTTGATGAGTTTCAGGACACCTCCCGCATGCAGTGGGAGAACTTGATTCCGCTATTGAAGAATGCGCTCGCGTACCCTGACGGGAAGGCCATCCTTTTCGGCGATGTGAAGCAGGCCATCTACCGTTTTCGCAATGGGGATGCGCAGCTGCTCACCGACCTTTCGGCTGAGGCAGCCACCGAAGAATACCTGAAGCTGATGCCCGGCGATACATCCTGTAGCCGCCGCGAAAATGTGCCGATGAAGGTGAACTATCGCTCAGACGGCAACATCGTGAACTTCAACAACGCCTTCTTCAAAAGACTGCCGAAACTTCATGGTTTCAGATCATACAAGTCTTCAGCAGGTACCGATGATTCAGAGAAGGTTAATCCATTCGAAAAACTTTATCTATCATATTATCATGCTGTAAAACAGGAGGTTCGTGCTAAAAATGAAGGAAAAGGTGTGGTGATTGTGCGATTTAAGCCGCCAGATATGAAGAAAGAGGAATATTTCGAGGATCAGGTGAATGCAGCCGTGGCAGATGCGTTGGACAAAGGCTACCGTTTGTGCGACATTGCCGTACTGACCAGTTCCAATGATGATGGTTCGCTGCTGGGGCAGACGCTCACACGGGCGGGCTATGCGGTCATCTCACCGGAGTCGCTGATGCTGAAGTCTTCGCCAGAGGTGAATCTTGTGCTGGCCGTTTTGGGCTACGTGTGCCGTCCCAATGACAAGCTTTCGCAGTATATCATCGCCCACTATGTTCACCTTCACCATTCGGAAGATGATACGGAGGCTATGGAAAAACTGATTCCGCAACTGGGCAACGAAAAGGTTTTCAGCAGATTTATGGCTAATCATGGCAAGCCGCTGTCCCGTACCGCCCTGGCCGCCAAGCCCCTGTTCACCTTGGTCAACGAAATCTTGCGTATCTTCTCTATCAATACGGCCGATGCATTCGTCATTGCGCTGATGGACAATATTTTGGATTATTTGAAAAATCAGAACGGAGAAATTGCTTCGTTTTTGGATTGGTGGGAAAGAAAAGGGGAGAGTTTGGCGCTGAAAGCTCCATCTGGTCTGAATGCCATCACCATCAGCACCATCCATAAATCTAAGGGGTTGCAGTATCCCGTGGTCATCATGCCCTTCACTCAATATGGCAATAAATATACAAAAACAGACTATTGGTATGCCAAAGAGGGTGAAGAACTGCCCTTCTTGTTAATGAAGATACAAAAGGACATGGATCAGTATGATCTGGGAGATATTTATAGCAAGGAGTCGATGTTGAGCACGCTTGACAGTCTTAATAAAATATATGTGGCGCAAACACGTGCCGAGAACAGACTGTATATCCTTACGGGAGGGACAGATTCGAAGAATGGGAATTTCAACTGGATGCTCTATGATTTTGTGTCGAATTCTCCTTTTGGGGATGAGGCGGATGATGAGGTAAAAGTGCATTTTGAACATGATCCTGATGATCCGTTGTGCTACTGGTGGGGCAATCGGGAAGAGCGGCGCGTTGATAGCGGGAAGTCTTCAGCGCATGAAAGTGAGGAAATTTTGAAGATGTATATTGCTGATTTTCAACCCAAAGATCTTTCCACCCACATCGTGAAGAAAGAGACGCCCGAGCAGGAGGTGGGTAATGCCATTCACGATTACTTGTCGCGGCAGACGCATTTTCCGCTCACGGAAGAAGATGTAAATACTTGGAAGATAGAGGATAGCCAGCCATACTCCACCGAGATTCGCGATGCCTTGCGGTGTATCGCACGCCATACGGAGTGGCATCCCTATTTCGCTGATGGCGTGAAGGTGTTGAACGAGGTGTCGATATTGCCGACGCACGAGTTCCTGCTGCAAAAAAGCAGGGAGGGGGAGGTGCGGCCGAAGATCACCTTCCGTCCCGACCGTATTGTACAGTTAGCGGATGCCGTGGTGGTGCTGGACTACAAGACGGGGCATCCTACCGAAAAGGTGCGCGAAGAGTACGAGCGGCAGGTGGCCACCTACGTGGAGCTGCTGCGTGACATGGTGCCGGGGCCTGTGCGCGGAGAGGTACTGTATCTGAATGAAGAATAAACATTCTGGAGGCAGTTATCAACCGCTATCAACAGAAGAAAAATATTTTTCCACAATCGGCTAATTGGGCCTTTTGTGCGAAAAAATTGTAGTACCTTTGCACCCTTGATTATATTCACGTAACCTATTTATTTTATGACATCAGAACCCGCTACAGGACAGCAGACAGAGACAAGATTTAGTTACAAGACCATTGAGGGCGCATTGGGAAATGCCGGCAAGGTAATTCCGCAGGCCGTAGGCTTCGAGCAGGCCGTGCTCGGCGCGCTGATGATCGACCGCGATGCGGTGTCGAATGTGGTGGACACCCTCCGCTCGGGGATGTTCTACCGCGAGCAGCACCAGGCCATCTTCGCCGCCATCATCCGCCTCTTCCAACTCGACCAGCCCATCGACCTCCTGACGGTGGCCGACCAGCTCCGCTCGGAGAAGAAGCTGGAGTTTGTGGGCGGCCCGGCCTACCTGGCGAAACTCACCAACGGGGTGGCCTCCGCCGCTAATGTTGAATACCACGCCCGCGTGGTGATGGAACGCTATGTGTTGCGCCAGCTTATCTCCATCTGCGGCGACATCACCAAACAGGCTTTCGACGAGCCTAAGGATGTGATGACCCTGCTCGACAAGGCCGAAACCGACCTGTTCAATGTCATAGAGAGCAACTTCAGCCGCGAGAGTAAGGAGCTGGGCGTGGTGGTGAAAAAGGCCATGACCGACCTGATGGAGTTGCAGAACTCAGAAGAGAAGTTCAAGGGCGTGCCGACTGGCATCCGCCGTATCGACGAGGCCATCGGCGGCTGGCAGAACTCCGACCTCATCATCATCGCAGCCCGTCCGGGTATGGGTAAGACCTCCTTCGTGCTCTCTATCGCCCGCAACGCCGCCATCGACTACGGCAAGAGTGTCGCGCTGTTCTCGCTCGAAATGTCGGCCACGCAGCTGGTACACCGTCTCTTCTCTATCGAGTCGGGTGTCAGCTCCGAGAAGATTGTCAAGGGCGACCTGATGGATGCTGAGTGGAACCAGCTGATGGAACGGGTGCATGTGTTGGAGACCGACAAGCTCATCATTGATGATACGCCGCAGCTCTCCATCTTTGACCTGCGCGCCAAGTGCCGCCGGTTGAAGCACCGCTATAATATAGATATGGTGATTGTAGATTACCTCCAGCTGATGACCGGCAACGCCGAGGACAAAGGCCGCCACGGCAACCGCGAGCAGGAGATTAGCCAAATCTCCCGTTCCCTCAAGGCGTTAGCCAAAGACTTGAACATCCCCGTTATCGCTCTTTCGCAGTTGTCGCGTCAGGTGGAGCAGCGTGGCGGTGACAAAAAGCCGATGCTGTCCGACCTTCGTGAGTCCGGCTCTATTGAGCAGGATGCCGACCAGGTGATGTTCATCTACCGTCCTGAATACTACAAACTCGACACTTTCCCCGACGACGGCTCACCGGCGTTGAATCGTGCCGAGATTATGATTGAGAAAAACCGTCACGGCAGCACATCTTCTATCAAGGTGCGCTTCGAGAAACAATATACCAAGTTCTGCGACGACCTCGACTATCAGACCGCCGACAGTCAGGCGGGCATCACCCCCAACATGGAGGAGAATGCCGGCTATGTTACGGTGGAGTCCAATGCCAGCGATGACAGCGAAATGCCCTTCTAAATTTTACTAAAGTGTCGAAGAATAAACCTACCAACATCAACATCAAGAACCGCAAGGCGGAGTTTGAGTATTACCTCCACGCCACCTTCACGGCGGGCATTGTGCTTACTGGCACTGAAATCAAGTCGATACGTGCCGGCAAGGCCAACCTTGCCGACTCATACTGCTCGTTCATCAACAACGAGTTGTGGGTACACAATATCCATATCAGCGAGTACGCCAACGGCAGTTACAACAACCACGACCCGAAGCGCGACCGCAAACTTCTGCTCAACCGCAAGGAACTCAAGAAGATAGCATCCAAACTCAACGAGCGCGGGGTGACGATTATTCCTACGAGAATGTGGATTAACGAAAATGGCTACGCCAAGCTCGACATCGCCATTGCGAGAGGTAAGAAGATGTTTGACAAGCGCGACAGCATCAAGGAGAAGGATCAGCGCCGGGCGGCCGCACGCGGTGAGGATGATTGATTTTTAATTGAAAATAGAATAGATGGAAATAGGATTCTCAAAACAGCTTGATGATGCGATTGTGGAGATTTCGAAACTCCCCGGAATTGGCAGGCGAACGGCATTGAGGCTGGCTCTCCACCTCCTTAAGACCGACCCGCACGAGGTGGCGCTGCTCACCGAATCCATCACGGCCTTGAAAGAGAAGGTGTGCTACTGCAAAGAGTGCCACAACCTTTCCGATACCGAGGTGTGCGACATCTGCAGCAACCCCAAGCGCGACAAGCGGTTGGTGTGTGTGGTGCGCGACATCCGCGACGTGGTGGCCATCGAAAACACCAACCAGTACAACGGCGTTTACCACGTGCTGGGCGGTGTCATCGCGCCGATGGACGGCATCGGGCCGCAGCAGCTCAACATGGAGAGCCTGTTCCAGCGGGTGGAATCCGGCACGGTAGGGGAGGTGATTCTCGCCCTGCCCGCTACCGTTGACGGAGATACTACTAACTTCTACATTTACAGAAATATACAGGGGAAAGTGCCCTGCATTACCACCATCGCCCGTGGCATCGGCATTGGCGAGGAATTGGAATACACCGATGAAGTTACCCTCGGCCGCTCGCTCCTGAGCCGCACCACTTTTGAAACCAGTTACTCGAAACGATCATGATGCATCAGATCTCAGAAATTATAACCAGTACCGTCGGCATCACCTGTCTGGTGATGGTGATGATGCTGCTCATTGAATTTGTGAACGTAAGTTCTTCGGGGCATCTGCTGGAAAAACTCCGCAACAGGCCCTTCCTGCAAATTGTGGTGGCCTCGTTACTTGGCCTTATTCCGGGCTGTATCGGTGGCTTCACCATTGTGTCGCTCTACACCCACCGCGTGCTGTCGTTCGGCGCTCTCGTGGCCGGCATGATCAGCACCTTCGGCGACTCCGCCTTCCTGTTGTTCGCCATCAGTCCGAAAACCACGCTACCTTTGCTGGGTGGTATGCTGGTGGTGGCTCTGCTGGGCGGCTTCCTTACGCATCTCGTCTTCAAAAAACGCACCTTCTACTCCGACGATACCCACACCCTGAAAGTGCATGAGGAGCATACCCACGAGCACGGTCATGCCCAGCTCTCTTTCGCCAACATCAAGAAAATCTCCTTCGCTCGCGCCATCCTCATCTTCGGACTGGTATTCTATCTGGTCGCTTTGGGCACGGGTCTCATCTCCCATGAGCACGGCTCCATGCCGCAGGCTGCGGCGGTCGCTACCCAAACGGAAATAGAGCATCACCACGAGGCGATGGAGCATCATCATGAGCACCAGCACCATGCTGAAGCTACTGAACTTCATGGCGATATGCATCATCATGAGGGGCATCATCACCTTGATGGCGAGGAACACCATCACCACCTGCATGGCGAAAATATCGTTTTCGGCATTTTGGCACTGCTCACCCTCGTAGTGGTGGCTTTCTGCTCTGAGCATTTCTTGCAGGAACATCTGTGGGAGCACGTCATTAAGCACCACTTCCTGTCGGTGCTGCTCTGGACGCTCGGCGTGCTGGTGGCGCTGGCTTTGCTCAACCATTTCTTCGACCTTCCCGCCCTGATCGAACAGCACAAATGGCTGCCGTGGGTGCTGCTGTTTGTGGCGCTCGGCATCGGCATCATCCCCGAATCGCAACCCCAATTTCTCTGGATCTATCTGTTCGCTGCTGGCACCATCCCTTTCAGCATCCTGCTCGCCAGCTCCATCGTGCAGGACGGCCACGGTGCACTTCCTCTGCTGGCTTACTCTCGCAAAAGCTTCCTCATGACCAAGGCCGTCAACGTCTTCTTCGGCCTCTTGGTCGGACTCTTGGGGCTACTCTTTGGATTCTAAATCTCTCAAATCTTTCAAATTTTTCAAATCTTAAAATCACCCACAAATCATGTCCCTCTACTTAATCCCATCTCCATTAGGAGAATCCACTTTCGACAAGGTGTTTCCGGCTTTCAACAGTCAAATTATCAACGAAATCAATTACTATATTGTGGAGGATGTGCGCACCGAGCGCCGTTTCCTGAAGGCGTTGGGCATCACCACTCCCATCGACGACCTTACCTTCTTTCATCTGGACAAGCACGACAAGTCGTTGAATGTGAAGGAGTTCTTACAGCCCTGTTTGGAGGGGCATCACGTGGGCCTTCTTTCAGATGCGGGAGTGCCGTGCGTGGCCGACCCCGGACATCTTGTGGTGGCCGAGGCGCACCGGATGGGCATTCAGGTGGTGCCACTGGTGGGGCCCTCCTCCATCGTGCTGGCCCTCATGGCCTCCGGATTGGGCGGTCAGAATTTTGCTTTCCATGGATATCTTCCGATGGAACAGCCTGATAGAGAAAGACGGCTCAAGCAGTTGGAGGCAGTGTGCTTGAAATATCATCAGACACAGATTTTTATTGAGACGCCCTATCGCAACAACCATCTGTTCAACTCCATCGTGTCGGTTTGCGCCCCCAATCTCCGACTTTGCATAGCCGCCAACCTCACCTGCGAGGATGAGATGATTTGTACCAAGACCATCGCACAGTGGCGCAAGACCACCTTGAATTTGCATAAGCAGCCTGCTATTTTTCTTTTGAATTTATAAATAATTGATTATAAATAATTTAGATATGATTAGCGTATATTGTCACAACAACCAGCACAATACGGCTTACCCCCATGGCACTTCTCTTATGGAGATTGCCAAGACAGAAGGCATAGTCTTGAAATACCCCTTGTTGGGTGCATTGGTCAACAACAAGGTGCGCGACATGAACTATCTGATTCACAAGCCCTGCCAGATCCGATTTTTTGATGGTTCTTCCCCCTACGGTAACGACATGTACAAGCGTTCGCTTTATTTCATGTTGTTCAAGGTGGTGAGCGATTTGCTGCCGACTGTGAAGCTGAGGATTTCTCACTCTATTTCGGGTGGAAAATATTGTGCATTAGATGGTTATCAAGGTGAAATTGATGATGCGCTGGTGAGCCGGCTCAACAATGCAATGCATGAGTTGGTGGCGCGCAACATCCCTTTCCGTCGTTTGGAGATGCTTACTCCTGATGCGTTGGCGGAGTATTCCCGTCATGGTATGGACGAAAAGTCGCGGCTGTTCAAATACCGGAAAAGAATTTTCACCACCATCTATGCGTTGGATGATAAAATCAACTACTATTATGGTTTCTTGGTGCCTTCAACGGGTTATATCAAACTTTTCAGCATTGAGAAGTATGAAAGCGGACTTCTGCTGAAGATGCCGCAGCCGAAACATCCTGACACTCTGAGTGCTACACGTAGCAATCCCAAACTTTTCGCTATCTATCGCGATTATAAGGAAGGAGCGATGCGGTTTGGGGTTCCATACGTGATGGATATCAATGAGAGAACGGTATCCGGCGAGATTGGGGATGTGGTTCGGGTGACGGAGGCCATTCAGGAGAACCGTTTTGCGCGGATTGCCGCCGACATTCGCAGTCGTGAAAAGGTGAAGCTGGTGATGATCAGCGGGCCTTCCAGCTCAGGAAAAACCACCACCTGCAAGCGTATCTCGGTGCAGCTGGCCATACAAGGCTACTGGCCGGTGCAGGTGTCGGTGGACGACTTCTTTGTGGAGCGCGAACAAACTCCGAAAGACAAGGATGGTAAGTTGGATTTTGAGGCGTTGGAAGCTATTGATTTGAAGCTGTTTAACGATACTTTGCTCAAGCTGATGGATGGTCAGGAGGTGGAACTTCCTACCTTCGATTTCCAGCAGGGCAAGAAGTTGTGGTTGGGGAAGAAGGTGCAGATGAAGGAAAACTCCATCCTCATTATCGAAGGCATTCACTGTCTGAATCCGAAGCTGACCGAGGCCATCCCCGATGAGGTGAAATACAGAATTTTTGTGTCGGCGCTCACCTCCATCTCCATCGATTCGCAGAATCCCATTCCCACCACCGACAACCGATTGATACGCAGAATTGTACGCGATCATAAATATCGTGGATATTCTGCATTGGATACTTTGCGCAGATGGGAGAGCGTGAGGAATGGCGAGGCTAAAAATATCTTTCCTTATCAGGAGAATGCCGATGCGATGGTCAACTCGGCGCTGATTTACGAGTTGGGCATATTGAAGCCATACGCTGTGCCGGTGCTCAACGAGGTGCCGGAAACCGAACCCGAGTATGCGGAGGCGCGCCGACTGCTGAAGCTGCTCTCTTATTTCAAGTCGATTACGCCTGACATGATACCGGGAACCTCGATTCTCAGAGAGTTTGTGGGGGGTAGTCAGTTTAGTTATTAAGGAACGCGATGAAACTGTTGGAGTCATACAACGAGGTGTGTGAGCTGGTGCGGGGGCGGCAGGCAGGGGAGATTATCACCGTGCTGGGGCCGACTGCTACGGGCAAGACGCGCCTGGCCGTGCGCATCGCCCACGATTTCAAAGGTGAGATTATCAGTGCCGACTCGCGGCAGGTGTATCGCTCCATGGACATTGGTACAGGGAAGGATTTGTCGGATTATGTGATTGATGGACAGCCGATTCCCTATCATTTGGTGGATGTGGCCGAGCCGGGTACGGAGTTCAATGTGGCGCAGTTCCAGCAGGCGGCTTATCAAGCCATTGACGACATTGTGGCGCGGGGCAGGGAGGTGGTGCTGTGCGGTGGCAGCGGCATGTATGTGGAGTCGCTGTTGGGCGGCTACCGGCTGGCTCCGATCGAGCCGGATGCGGAGCTGCGGACGCGCCTCGAAGCCATGAGCGACGAGGAGCTGACGGCAATGCTGGCCTCCTTCCATCCGCTGCACAACCATACCGACACCTGCGAGCGCGAGCGGCTGCTGAAGGCCGTGGAGATTGAGTGCTACTACGACCGCCATCCCGAATGGAAGGAGCAGGTGCGGCGCATCCCGTCCGTCATCTTCGGCACCACAGCCGACCGCGACATCGTGCGGGCGCGCATCACCACGCGGCTCCGTCAGCGACTCGATGAGGGGATGGTGGAAGAGGTGGATGCCCTTATCCGACAGGGGGTTAGCACCCGGCAGCTGATGAAGTACGGTCTCGAGTATAAGTTCTTGACGATGTTTCTCTTAGGTGATATTTCCAAAGAAGAGATGTTCGAAAAGCTCAACACTGCCATCCATCAATTTTCCAAGCGGCAGATGACATGGTTTCGCCGGATGGAGCGGCAAGGCTTTGTGATTCACTGGATTGATGTTTCAAAACTGAAAATTTAGAAGTATGCATAGTTTGTTGGATTATGATGCTAAAGTGCTGTTGGCATGGCATGAGAGCTTGAAAGGAGATAACCGTTTCACCGATTTCCTGCTGCATAACGGCTTCCCCGAGCTGGCGGCCTTGTCGCGGGCTATCCTCTCCGACCTCGATGCGCTCAAGTGGCTGATGGACAACGGCTATCCCGAGTTCGCTATCCTCAGCGATGCCATCGACGACGAGGACGAAGCCATCGAATGGTTGGAAAAGGCCCATTGCGATTTTCTCTCCAAGTTTGCCGCCGCCTGCCGCAAGGATGATGCTGCCATCAAGTGGTTTGTCGATAATGAGTTGCACGGATTTATCCCCATCATTCGCACCATCCACGACATCTTGCTTTTCCAGTCGTGGGATTCGTCAGATATTCATAGAAGAAGAATGTCGTGAGAAAATGCTATTCTAAAAAAAGAAAAAACAGCAGTCTGTAAGCCGGGTTCTGTCGAGTTCCGCCATTTATCTACGCCGCTCGTCACCGAACGGCTCTATCAACCTACCCTCCGAGTCGGGCGAGCCACCCTCAAGCCTCGGTTTATTTGGTCTTTCAACCCGTGGGGTTTACCATCACCGGCATCACTGCACGGCGTCGTGAGCTCTTACCTCGCGTTTTCACCCTTACCTGCAAGCAGGCGGTATCTTTTCTGCGGCACTTTCCGTAGCCCTCGCGGACTCCTTCCCGTTAGGAAGCACGGTGCTCTGTGTTGCCCGGACTTTCCTCTCCTCCTTGCGGAGCAGCGGCGGAACAACTGCTGTTTTTCTATATCTTCAGCCGACTAATGCGTCAGCACGTATTGCAAAATGTTGGCACCCATCTTCAACGCCTTCTGGTGGGTGGCCTCCGAGTCGTGGTGTACGCCTGTGTCCTCCCAGCCGTCGCCAAGGTCGCACTCGTAGGTGAACAGGCACACCAGCCGTCCCTCCCATACCAGTCCGAAGGCCTGCGCCGGCTTGCCGTCATGCTCGTGAATCTTCGGCAAACCGTTGGGGAAGGGGTATTTCTGATGGAAGATGGGGTGACTATAGGGGAGTTCCACAAAGTCGAGTTCGGGGAAGACCAGCTTCATCTGCGTGCGGATGAAGTTGTTGAGTCCGTAGTTGTCGTCGATGTGCAGGAAACCGCCGGAGAGCAGGTACATGCGGAGGTTCTGCGCCTCCTCCTGCGAGAACACCACGTTGCCGTGGCCGGTCATGTGCACGAAGGGATATTGGAACAGGTCGGTGCTGCCCACCTCCACGGTGGCAGGCTTGGGGTCCAACGACATCGACAGGTTCTGGTTGCAGAAGGCAATCAGGTTGGGCAGCGAGGTGGGATTGGCGTACCAGTCGCCGCCGCCACGGTACTTCAGCAGGGCAATCTGCTGCGCACTGCCGACCGCTCCCGACACTGTCAGGATAAGGAAGAGGGCTATTTTCAGAAACTGTTTTCTCATGTCTTGTAGTTGTAGGTGAATAGATTAGTAGCCGCCGCCCCATTTCCGCATGAACCACTCGATGCCGAACAGCAACACGATGGCTAACAGGTATATCCAGCTGTCGAGGAAGGGGGTGTATTTCTTGTGGTAGGTGACCACAGGTTTGATGTTTTCGTTCTGAAGGATAGACTTCGACACCTTGTTCATCTCGTGGATGCCGAAGCATTGTCCGTTGGTGCTTTTCGCCATGGTGCGCAGCAGGTCGTGGTTGGCCACGAGGTTCATGCTTTCAAGCAAAATCTCCTGCACACTGAAATGGCCTGACTTGGTGTAAGTGGCGGTGCCCACGGTGGTGGTGGCCTCCCATTCGTAGTCGCCCACCGGCAGTTTGCCGAGGTTGAGCGAGTAGGCGTTGTTCTGTTTCGAGAACTGCGAGGTGTATTCCTTCCCTTCGCCATCGGTGAGCTTGAGGCGCACATCGGGCGTGTTGATGAGCTCCTGGCTTTCGTTGTACACCTCAGCCGAGAGTTCCACGGGCGTGTTCTCGCTGAAAAGCTCGGCGGCATGCACGCGGAACGGACTCTGGTCGCCTTTCGCCGCCAAATAAAGCGCCATCTTGTTGATGATCTCGTCGAACGCCTCGAAATCCTGTGTCTTCAGATAGTTCTGCATGCGCCAACGCCACAACTCGGTGCCGGCAATCACGCCAATGCGGGTTCTATTGTGCTGATAGAAAGATACTAACGGATAGTTGCTCTCTACGTTGTTGATTTTTTGGTAGAGAAATACGTTGGTGCCCACGGCCGTGTTGTAATTGCCAAAGAAGGTGGTGAGCGGCGGGTAGGATTTCAGCATCTGGCGCGCCTCTTCCGTGAAGGTGAAGGTGAGGAAGTTCTCGTTGAAATGGGGCATCGACTCATTGAAAAGAGTTTTGCCGCCTTGGCTGCTCTGACTGATAGTCATGCCCGCATTCAGCTGGTTGAAAGTGTTGAGGTCGCTCTGGCTGCCAAGAATATAGAGGATGGAAGTCTGGCTTTGGCGAATTTGGTTCAGCAGGTTGCCGCCAGCGGCACTCTTGGCGGGCAGCTGGTGCAGGATGAACAGCGAATAGTCGTTGACATTTTTGTTGAAAGCATCAGCGGCGAAGACATCCACCTCGTACTTGTCGGAAAGTTCCAATGCCTGACGGATGGCGCCCACATCGGGATGCGGCGCGTAATACACGATGGCAATCTTCTCTTTCTGATCCACCACTTCAATAAAGAAGGTCTGCGTGTTGTTCTTATGGGTGATTTCACCGTCCAGAGGGGTGAGTTCCACTTGGTATTTCTGCATCCCTTTCTTGTCGGCTTCGAGGGTGAACTTGACGGTCTCGAAATGCTGATTTCCTCTTATTTCAATATTTTTAGTAAAGATTTCGTCCTCGCCTTTATAAACGGTGAGGGTGGCTTTCTTGCCTGCAAGGTGGGTGGCTGAAACTTTGATTTCTACGGGAAAATAGTTGCCGAGGTAGGTCTGTCGGTTGTGCAGAATGTCGGCGATGAGCAGGTCGGTCTGCACGCTGGTGTCGCCTGCTGCCACGGTGTAGATCGGGTATTTGGCGCGTTCGGCGGCATACTGCGGGTTGCTGCCCGTGTTGAAGATGCCGTCCGACACCAACACCATCGCGCCGATGTTGTGGTTGGCGTAAAGATTATCGACTTCATCGAAGAGGGAGGAGAGGTTGGTAGTCTTGCCGTTGAACGGCACTGCGGAAGGCTGCGCGCCATCCTGCAGCTGGTTCTGTTCGCCCACTAAATAGGTCTTGATGTCGTATTTGTCGCCAAAATCTTGGATGAGCTGTTGCAACTTTTTCGGAAATTCGTTGCGATAATAGGCCGAATCGGCTGTGCTGACCATTGACTCGGAGTTGTCCACCGCTACCAAGAGCAGAGGCTTGTCCACCTCTTTCACATTATGCTTCAGGAGAGGGGAGAGGAGAAGGAAAGCGATGAGGGAGACGGCGAGTCCGCGCAGGATGGGCATAGTCCATTTGGCCCGCTTGTCGTAGTCGATGTCGTGGTTTCGTAAATATAGGAAAATCGCATACGCCGCGCCTAACAGGATGCAGAGAGGGAGGTACCAGAGAGAGTGTTCGGTCAGTATGGACATGCTTTCATTTTTTGGGCTGCAAAAATACAAAATTTCTTTGCAACATACTCCCAACAAAAGTTGTATCTTTGCACCCGAATAAAATATTTTTTGAAAATTGCAGTTATTATCTCATTATGCAAAGAATAATTGACTTTTTCCGTCCTAGTGGTCTCGGCTTTCATATCTTGATAGCCATACTTGTAACGCTGCTGTTACTTGTCGCGGCGAACTATTTCATGAAGGAGTTTACCCATCATGGCGAGGAGGTGGAGATGCCTAACTATGTGGGCAAATGCTACTCTGATCTGCAGAATTCCACCAGCGAGAAATTCACCTTTGAGGTGAGCCGTATCAAGATTTTCGATGAAAGTAAACCCGACGGCACGGTGGTAAAGCAGGAACCGCTGCCGGGCGAAAAGGTGAAGTACGGCCGCAAGGTGACGCTGACCATCACGACGGCAACTCCGCGTATGGTCAAGATGCCGCAACTGGCCGGTAACATCACCCTCCGCCAGGCCAAGCACATCCTTGAGGATTCTGGACTCGAGGTGGGCACAGTGGTCGAGACCGAGAGCGACTCCCCGGGCCTTGTACTAGGTCAGTACCGTGAGAAAACGGGCAAGCCCATCGCGGCCGGCACCGAAATCAAACAGGGAGAGAAAATCAAACTCGAAGTCGGCGTGGCTCGCCGCAACCCTGTTGACTATGGCGGTGACGGTGACGAGTATGACGATACTGAAGTTGATCCGCAAATTGAATTTTAATTTTCCACAATATACTCATTATGAAGAAATTATCAGTAATTATCCTATCCACAATTCTACCTCTACTGTGTATTACTACCCTTCAGGCACAGGAGGTGCTGACCGGTCTCTCGGTCAACAAGCAGGTGGCACGTGAGGCTGCCAAAGCCCGTCCCGCCCCCTCCCGTACCGACCTCCATCTCCCGTTTATCGACGACTTTTCCAACTATACGGGCTACCCCAACCCCGCCCTCTGGCAGGATAGTTATGCCTACGTCAACCGCTCGTTTGCTATTGTGCCGCCTACTATGGGCGTCGCAACCCTTGACGCGTTGGATGAAAATGGCCGCGTATATGCCAACGCCACCAACGATCCCTTCCGTGCCGATTATCTCACCTCGCTGCCCATCCGTCTCGACTACAACTTCGCCCTCAACCGTGATATGCGTGTCGGCGACTCCCTCTATCTGAGTTTTTACTACCAGCCCGCCGGCGGTACACAAACCGGTACCGAATGGGAACGCCTCGGCAATTCCCCCGAAGGCTATGACTCTCTGGTGCTTGAATTCGGCTATGCCACCGGCAATATCGTTTTTGTCGGCTATGAGTATTGCGACTATTTTCTCGGCGATGATGAAATGTATGTCGCTGGCGATACCCTCTACAACCCCTTCCTCCCCGGACAAGACTATGTGTTTGAAGCACCCGCTTTCCCCGGACAGTGTATCCCGCTGCCCTGCGACTCCCTCTTCGGTGACGAGATGGTGTGGGAGACCATCTGGAGTACCCCCGGACAGCGCGTCGACGACTGGATTGCGGAAAATCCGCGCTGCTACTTCAAACAGGCAATGATTCCCATCAACGATGCCCGCTGGCTGATCAACAATTTCCAGTTCCGCTTCCGTAATTACGCCAGCCTTGAGGACAACCACATCACAGGCTGGGCCAGCAATGTGGACCAGTGGAATATCGACTATGTCCGCTTGGATGTCAACCGCACCTGGACCGACACCACACAGAACGATGTTGCCTTTGTGATGCCTACTACCACCATCTTGCGCGATTACCAGTATATGCCCTGGAACCAGTATCGCGACAGCGAGCTGGACAATCATTTCGAGAATGTGTTGGTGAACCTTTCCAATACGCCCAAAAACAGCGATTATACTTATAATGTAAGAAAACAAGGCGGCGGTTTGGTGGCCTCCTATACCACGAACAACCTGAATGCTTATCCCTATTGGACACACGGCTTGCACACCGAGCCGCAGCATGCCAGTCCTGCATTCGAGTTCTCGTCGCTGCCCACCGACAATGCCGACAGTGCTACCTTCATCATCACGCACATTTTCCAAGAGGTGGGCTCGGGTAACATGAACCGAAACAACGATACCTGCATCTTCTATCAGAATTTCCACAACTATTTCGCTTACGATGATGGCTCAGCCGAGGCGGGATATTCGCTTCTGTCGAACATGACGTACCCCGATACCTATTTCGCCATGCGCTTCCACCTCAACCAGCCCGATACGCTCCGCGCCGTTCGGATGTGGTTCAATTCCGTGGCTGAGGATGCCAATATCGCTAACTTCACCCTGATGGTGTGGGACGACGACAATGGCGACCCAGGCGATGAAATCTACTCCATGCCTGGACAGCTGCCCAGCCATGCCCAACAGTTCGAGGATTTTGTCACCTACTACCTCGATGCCCCGCTCTATCTTGAAGGGACTTTCTACGTAGGCTTCTATCAGAACCACAACACCCAGCTCAACCTCGGCTTCGACCAGAATACCGATGCACGCGGCAAGTGGAAATATAAGACTACGTCAGAGTGGAACGAATCGTTCCTGAAAGGCACTCCGATGATCCGTGCTGTGGTGGGTAAAGAGATAGACCATACACACATAGCTGATAATCAGTTGGTTCAATGCAACATCTATCCTAATCCTGCCACCGATTACATTCACATCCAGCTGCCAGAAAATAGCAGTGCTACCCTTTGTAGGATTTTTGACGTGACTGGTGCACTGGTCTATCAGCAAACGATGAACACCTCTTTGACCACGGTGTCATTATCTACGCTGAAATCAGGAATTTACTTCATTCAATTGTCTGATAATCAAAAAATAATAGCCTCTGAAAAGTTTGTAAAGCCGTAAAAGTGGCAAATTTTCGCATATTTTTGACAAAAAATCATTTTATAATGTATTGATAATCAAAACTATGCAAGATTTATAGTAAAAAAGTTAATTTTTTTATAAAAAAGAGCATTTTATTTGAAATAAATTTTTAATTTTGCTGCGATTTTCTAACTAAAACCTGTACCATTATGAACGAACAAGAAAACAATGTGAGCTTCTTCAGATTTGAAGACTTGCGAATCTATGCGAAAGCACTCGATTACATCACTTGGGTGCATTCTGTAACTGCCAACTTCCCCGAAAGCTGCCATGCCACTGTAGGCGATGCTTTTGTGAAATCCGCCCAGGGCATCGCTATGAACACTGCGGAGGGTTCAGCCCGCAACAAAGCCCAATTCATCTACTATCTCAAAATGGCCAAAAGTTCCGTTAGAGAATGTGTAGTTTACACCGAGATCGCCTCCCGTCTCAATGTCATGAACGACACCGACAAGGAGTATTCCCGCAACCAATTGATGGAGCTTACCAAAATGATCGGTTCTTTAGTTGCTTCCCTCCAGCGCACCGTCAACCCGCGCGAAGAGGAAGAGGCCATGATGGAAGACGACATGTCGAACATGATGATCTAAATTTCCGAAATTTTTGATGAATACTACCGCGGCAAGGATTCCCTTGCCGCTTTTTTTTTATTTTCGCTTGTTCAGCGCATTCTGGTACTTCCGCGCATTCTTCAGATGCTCGTTGTAGGTCTGGGCGAAATTATGGTAGCCTGAAAAATCTTCTTTGGCACACATATACAAGTAGTTATGATGCTCGTAATGCAGCACAGCATCAATGGCGCAGGTGGAGGGAAGACGGATAGGACCGGGCGGCAGACCTTTGTGCAGATAGGTGTTGTACGGCGACTCGTACCGCGTGTGCTGGTTGAGCACCCGCCGGATGCTGTAATCACCGATGGCGAAAATGACCGTCGGGTCGGCCTGCAACAACATGTCCTTGTGCAACCGATTCATGTAGAGACCTGCGATGCGGGGCTGCTCTTTCGGCCGGTGGTTCTCCTCTTCCACAATCGAGGCTAACGTGCACACCTCCATCGGTGTCAGCCCTGTCTCTTTCGCCGCTGCCAACCGTTCTTCTGTCCAAAATGCTACATAGTAACTGTAAATCTTCTCAAAAAACTCCTTTGCCGTGATGTCGTAGTAAAACTCGTACGTGTCGGGCCGAAAAATTGCGATGACCGTTTCGGGTTTGAGAGGCTCCCCGTTAGGTCTGTAATTTTTGAGGAACTCTCTGTCATTCAATAGTCTTTCTAAATCTTTCCACTCAAAATAGAATTCGTATTTCGATAATTTCTGGATCAGTTGTTTTTTCGTACGTACATTGTTGAAGGTGAATTTCACTGGAAAATGCTGTCCCTTGCGCAGTTTCATCACCATCGAGAAGTTGCTTTCTCCTTTCTCAAAAACATATTTACCGGGCTTTACACTTTTGTAAAACAGTAATTTGCAGGTCAGCCGGAAAGAGCTTTCGTTTTCGAGTGCGCCCTGACGTTTCATCTCTGCAATCACCTGCTTGTAGGTGGAGTTCTGTGCGATGACGACGGTGGACTTTTGGGAGGTGTTGCCTGAAAACAGCATATAGACAAAGCTGATGGCGGCCACGATGCAGACGGCCAGCACGCAGTAGATAATGTGCCGGATGTTTTTTTTCGAGAGTTTCATGATTGAGTTTTTGAAAGTGATGGGGCTTTTTTGACCTTCATCTCGCAGTTTTTGCAGTCGAATTCAAGTTGGAAACGATGAATGGAGTTGGTGAGGAAGAGGGGTTCGGAGTAGGGAAGTGTTTTCCCGTTGCGGCTGCAGAAGCCGAGGGTGAAGCGGATGCAGTGTTTGCAGGTCATCAGGTCGGCATTGGGGGTGGGTGCCACCTCGTAGGCCGGGGCCGTCTCGCTCGCCCCGTGCTGCCGGTAGAACGTATCCGCCTGCTGGTTCATGATGTTGGCGCGGTAGTCGGCGTTTCCGGCTACGGGCAGCGGCATTGTGGCTTCGCAGCGTTGCTGTGGCAGCCGTCCTGCCGGCCTCCGGTGCGAGGCCAGCCGCGCCTCCACCAACCGCTCCACCACTTCGCGGCGCCACTGGTTCACCGCGCTGGCCGCCAGGAAGTAAGCTCTCGTCAGGTCGAGGGTGACCTCTCGGGCCACAAAGGGCGTGCCGCCCAGTTTCGCTAAGTTGCGCCTCAGATTCTCGTTGGCCGCTTCCGCCTGTCGCGCCTCCTCCATGGCGGCACTCACCGCCAGCTCGGCGCTCACTCCCTCCTCGTCGGTGACGCGTAGTAGAAAGCCTTCGTCGGTCTTCGACAGGTGGATGTCCACGGGAATGCGTCTCACGGCCGACTCGCTCCGCAGCTGCTTGTCGAAAACTATGTCGAGGTTGCGATAAACGCTGTCGCCCTTCTTCAGTCCCCGCACAGGCTCTAAGGTGGTCACTAAGCCGCCATCGGCGGTGTTGATGCGGAAGCCCGCCAGCTCGTGACTCTCGTCCACAAAACTCAATCCGTCACCGTTGTGCAAAGTCTGTGAAGTGGCGATGCGGATTTTGTTTCCGTTGATATTCAGTATCTTGCCAATCGGCTCGCCGATGGATTTCGGGGTGTCGGGTTCCACCATCACATTCTCCCTGCCATGCAGAAAATACTCGGTCGCCCCTCGGTTGAAGGTCTTCTCTGGCGATGGCGTGAAGGTGAGCTCCACCTTTCCCGCCGATGCCGGACCATATTTCGCCTCTTTCTCAAAAATAGCGTCCAACTTTTTCCGATAAAAAGCGGTGATGTTTTTCACGTAGTCGATGCCCTTGAGCCGGCCTTCGATTTTGAGGGAGGTGATGCCGGCATCAATCAGTTCTTCGAGACTGTCGGAGCGGTTCATGTCCTTGAGCGACAGCAGGTGACTGTTCTCGCGGATGACCTTCCCGTCGGCGTCGGTGAGGGTGTAGGGCAGACGGCAGAACTGGGCGCAGTTGCCGCGGTTGGCGCTGCGGCCGGTGCAGGCCTGGCTCATGTAACACTGACCGCTATAACTTACGCAGAGCGCACCATGTACAAAAGCCTCCAGCTCTATGTTGGTGTGTTTCCGTATGTTACGAATCTGTTCAAGGGAAAGCTCGCGGGCGAGGATGGCGCGCTGAAGCCCCATCTTTTCCCAAAACAAAACTTTCTCCAGCGTGCGGTTGTCGGTTTGCGTGCTGGCATGCAACGCGATAGGGGGCAGGTCGATTTGCAAAAGCCCCATATCTTGGATGATGAGTGCGTCGGCACCCGCCTCGTAGAGTTTATACACGATTTTGCGTGCCTGCTCTAACTCGCTGTCTGTAAGGATGGTGTTGAGGGCCACATGCACATGGGCATGGTAGAGATGGGCGTGACGGCAGAGCTGCTCAATATCCTCAAGGGTGTTGGCCGCCGATACTCGCGCACTGAATGCCGGAGCCCCCACATACACCGCATCCGCACCGTGGTTGATGGCCGCGATGCCGCATTCCAAATCTTTGGCCGGTGCCAGCAGTTCAATGGCGGTGGTCACGGTTAGTTTTCTTTGGGAACTTCGTTGTTGAAAAGCATCTTCACCGCTTTGGCATGGTCGCCCTCGCAGACGACGGGCTCTTCTGTGGCTGGTTTCAAAATTACCTCGACATAGTCGGTGGCGATTTCGCGATATGCCTTGATGGCGGGGTAACTTGCCGCATAGGTGGGACTGATGATGCAGAAATCCTCGAAATCCACATAGGTCAGCAGCTCCTCAAACACCTGCTGGCACATCACCGACTTGCCGTTGGTGTTGACCACGCGGGTCTGGTTGCCCTCTTTGTGGAAATAGGCGATGTTGGCCTGGTTCATCTTCTGCCATCCTCCAATATTGAGGAAGATGAAGGTCTTTTGCAATTTGCCTGCCTTGTATTCCATCGTCTTTCTCGGATTGCCGTTCTCGTCAAAATATTTCCATTCGCCAGTCTCCAAGCCGTTGAGGTAGGTTCCTGTATAAAAGACTTTTCCATTGGGGAAGTAGCTGGTGAACTTGCCGCTCATATCGCCATTGATGTAGTGGCTTTCGGTGCTGATTTTGCCATCGGTGAAGTAGGTCTTGCGGTCGCCGTTGGCCTTGTCGTTGTCGTAGTGGCACTCTTCGAGCAGCTGGCCGGTCTCCGACGAGTAGGTGCGCCACCAGCCGTGTCGTTGGCCGTTGCGGTACGCCTCGCTCTTGATGAGCGTGCCTTTCGGGTTGTAGTAGTTCCAGATGCTGTCTTTGATCTGGTCGATGAAGTTGCCCTCTGAAGCTAATTTCTCGTTCACATCGTACATGGAGGTATGCACCTTGTGAGTCCCTTCGATAAAAATGGTGGTGCTTTTCAACTTGCCGTTGCTGTAGTAGTAGTGGAATGTGCCCACGGGAACGCCATGGTTGAAGTTTCCTTCGTAGAGCAGATTTCCTTTGTCGTCGTATTTTTTCCACAATCCGTGTTGTTTGCCCTTGCTGTCGGTTTGGTTGGTTTGGGCGAAAAGGCCTATCGTGGCGAAAAGGATGATGAGAAGTGTTGCTGCTCTTTTCATGGTTGGAAAGTTTTATAGAAATAACGGACGGATGTCGTTACTTATTTCTTTTTATTGAATTTTTCTCGAATCATTTTGATGAAGAAAAAGGCGAGGAAGGCCGCTACGCCGCCGCCCACAACCCCGAAGTACATCTGTTTTTTGATTTCAGGATTCTCTTCGGGATAGAGATAGACGAAGGCGCATAGCACCACAATCACAATGACGAGCTTTATTAGGTCCTTTAAGCCTTTTCCCATAGTATCATTTTGTTTTGATGATTTTCGGAGTGCAAAAGTACTATTTTTTTCGGAAATTTTTCTATTTTTGCCGTGTCATTTGACAAATCTCACACTAAGCACACGCGGTGTAGCTCCTCCGAGAATTGTAGTATCCCGTTCTGGATTCGCTGTACGGTTTTGGGCGACGGACGACTCTTGCCGGTAGCATAGTGGCTGAGCTGGTGCCGGTTGATGCCCGTGATGGTTTGTAAATCTGCTAACGACAAGCGCCCGTTGATGTATTGTAAGAAACTTGCTGTGTCAAACTTGTACTCAAACTCCATTTCCGGAAGAGAAGGCATAATCTCTCGCGCCTCAGAATAGGAGTTCTGCAAGTCCTCTTTGACAGTTTCAATGGTGCTGCCAGTCCCAATAAATCCAATTTTGTATCTGTGTTGCGGTATGGCGGTGAAAGTGCCATCACTGTTGCGCTCAATAATTACTGATATTCTTTCCATAATATAATCCTTTGTCTTTTTTATTTTACATTGACACCCGACTGTTCTCTAATATACCTCATTAAGTTCTTACCTACATCAGCGGTTGAGTGTCGTGGCAGTTGAAACTTCTGTTCTGTTATAGGACTCCACCACCATTCATGGTTCTTTCCCTCACTGACAAAGTAGCATCCATTAGCCTTGAGTATCTTTTTGAGTTCTGTAATCTTCATCAATCGTTCGTTGGAGTTTGCGGCTGCAAAGATACACAAATGTTTATTAATAACAATATTCAAATGAATATTTTATTGTAAAAAAAGAGAGACAGCATGCACCATCTCTCTTCTTACTGATTCTCAGTTTTCAGTTTTCAATTTTCAGTTTTCAATTCTCATTTCCCCAAGTTCGCAATCTGTTCTTTCAGAATCCGGATTTTCTCTTCAGCGTCAGCCTTCTTCTTCCGTTCCACATTCACCACCGCCTCGGGGGCGTTGTTGACGAAACGTTCGTTGGAAAGTTTGCCCATCACCGATTTGAGGAACTTCTCCGCATAGTCGAGGTCGGCCTGCAGTTTCTTCAGCTCTTCTTCCACATTGATGTTCTGTGCCAACGGGATGAAGTACTCGGTGTTGTTCTCAATGAACGAGCAGGTACCGCTGACTTTTTCCGTAACATACTGTATGGAAGAGAGATTGCACAGTTTGGTGATGATGGAGTCCATCTCTTCGTCAGGCGCATCCTTCTTCAATACGAAGAGGTCGAGCGCGTTTTTCGGGGCGATGTTTTTGTCGTTGCGTACACGGCGTACACCTTCCACCACCTTCTGCATCATGTTGAAACGTGTGAGGATGTTGCTCTTCGCTTTGGCCTCGTCCCACTTCGGCATGTCGCTCACCATGATGGATTCGCATTCGCCGCGCTCTTTCAGTCCGTGCCACAGCTCCTCGGTGAGGAACGGCATGAACGGATGGAGCATCTTCATCAGGTTCTCGAAGATGGTGAGGATATCGCTGTAGCTCTTGCCGTCGATGGGCTGCTGGTAGGCGGGCTTCACAATCTCCAAGAAGTAGGAGCAGAAGTCGTCCCAGATGAGCTTGTAGGTGGCCATCAGCGCATCGGAGATGCGGAACTTGTCGAAATGGTCGTTGATGATGCCGAGCGCCTCGTTGAGTCGGCAGTTGAACCACTCGATGGCGGACTTGGTGTGCAGCGGCTGTGGCAGGTTCTCATCCACCTTCCACCCCTTGATGAGGCGGAAGGCGTTCCACATCTTGTTGCTAAAGTTGCGTCCCTGCTCGCACAAGCCCTCGTCGAACAGCAGGTCGTTGCCAGCGGGCGAGCAAAGCAGCATGCCCACACGCACGCCGTCGGCACCATACTTCTCCATCAGCATGATGGGGTCGGGTGAGTTACCGAGCGATTTCGACATCTTGCGGCCCAAGTTGTCGCGCACAATGCCAGTGAAATAGACGTTGCGGAACGGAATGTCGCCGAGGTATTCCTCACCGGCCATGATCATACGGGCCACCCAGAAGAAGATGATGTCGGGACCCGTCACCAGGTCGTTGGTCGGGTAGTAGTAGTTGATTTCGGGATTGCCGGGGTTGTTGATGCCGTCGAACAGAGAGATGGGCCACAGCCACGACGAGAACCACGTGTCGAGGGCGTCGTCATCGTGACGAAGCTGCTCGGCGGTGATGTTTTCGTAACCCTTGATTTTGCGGGCTTCTTCCAATGCCTCCTCGGCGGTGAGTGCCACCACAAACTTTTCCTCCTCGTCCTCTGCTGTCGGCAGGAAGTAGGCCGGAATGCGGTGACCCCACCAAAGCTGGCGGCTGATGCACCAGTCCTGGATGTTCTCCAACCAGTTGCGGTAGGTGGTCACGTATTTGTTGGGATGGAACTGGATTTTGCCTTCGAGTACGGGCGGCAGGGCGATGTCGGCAAAGTGCTTCATGGAGAGGAACCACTGCTTGCAGAGTCGCGGCTCGACCGCCGTGTCCTGGTTGCGTTCCGAGTAGCCCACCTTATTGTCGTAATCCTCGATTTTCTCCATCAGGTCGGCAGCTTTCAGGTCGATGACGATCTGCTTGCGCACGTCCATGCGGTCCTGGCCGATATAGAGACCGGCGGCCTCCGACAGCGTGCCGTCGGGGTTGAAAATGTCGATGGTCTCCAGATGGTGCGTCTGTCCGAGGGCGTAGTCGTTGATGTCGTGGGCGGGGGTCACTTTCAAGCAGCCCGTACCGAACTCGATGTCCACATAGCGGTCCTCGATGACGGGCACGACGCGGCCGACGAGCGGCACCACCACCTTGTGGCCGCGGAGCCACTGGTTCTTCGGGTCCTTCGGGTTGATACACATGGCGGTATCGCCCATGATGGTTTCGGGACGGGTGGTGGCCACCACAGCGTAGTAGCCCTTTTCGTCCTTATGCAGCACCTCGCCCTCCATATCGGTGGGTTTCACCGGGTTTTCGGCGGCGTCGGCCACATAGTAGCGCAGGTAGAACAGTTTGCTCTTCTCCTGACGGTAGATGACCTCCTCGGTGCTCAATACGGTCTGCGCTTTCGGGTCCCAGTTGACCATGCGCAAGCCGCGGTATATCAAACCTTTGCGATATAAATCTACAAATACTTTCAGTACCGACTGGCTGCGGATCTCGTCCATCGTGAAAGCGGTACGGTCCCAGTCGCACGAGGTACCGAGTTTTTTCAATTGTTCCAGAATCACGCCACCATATTCCTCTTTCCATTCCCATGCGTATTTCAGGAACTGCTCGCGGGTGAGGTCCGATTTTTTGATGCCCTCTTTGGCGAGTTTGGCCACCACCTTCGATTCGGTGGCGATAGAGGCGTGGTCGGTGCCGGGCACCCAGCAGGCGTTGAAGCCCATCATGCGGGCGCGGCGCACCAGAATATCCTGTATGGTGTTGTTGAGCATGTGCCCCATGTGCAACACGCCCGTTACATTCGGCGGGGGAATTACGACAGAATAAGCGGGTCTTCCATCAGGTTTGGAGGCGAACAATTTATGTTCCATCCAAAAGCTATACCATTTGTTTTCAATAAGTTGCGGTTCGTACTTTGTTGCTAAATCCATTTTACATCAATTTCTAAATCGAATTGCAAAAATACGATAAAAAATTGGATTGGACAAAGTGATTACAATGGTATTTGGAAAAGCGTTTTTTTTTTTGTAAGAAATAATGTGGGAACGGGTAAGGGTTCCTATCAATACCTTTAGTTATTCTTGTAGAACTCCTTGGCCATGGTTTCGAAGGCGCGGGGACTGACGCTGACATTCGGTCCGTGCTGGAGTTCTGTCAGTTGGTCGCAACCTTCGAATGCCCACGAGCAGATCTCTTTCAGACCGTCGTTGCACACCACTTTCCGCAGGTTTTTGCAGTCCTTGAAGGCGAACGGTGGCACATACTTCAGCTTTTCAGGCAGCGCGATCTCCTCGATGCCGCAGCGCACGAAGGCATACTGCCAAAACTCTTCCACATTGGGCGAAAGATGGAGGGTGCGGAGGTTGTCGCAGCCGTCGAACACAAAGCCGCCAATAACGCTCACCGTGTCGGGTACGGTGACGGAAGTGATCTCCTTATGACCGCGGAAAAGGTTGTCGAACAAAATGGTAACCGGCTGCCCGTTGTAGGTGGCGGGTATGGTGACCTCCGCCTCGTCGCCGTCGTATTGTACAGCACAATAGGTGCCATTGTCATCAATCAATTTAAAAGTAAATTCTTGCATAGTATAGATGTTTTGAAAAATAAAAGTGCGAGTTCATTACATATTGCGTCCTACCTTCTTCAGCATGCGCTTCACCTTGCGGTTTCGCTTGATGAGCCAGTCTTCAATCATCTGGTCTTCAGTCTCGGTCGGGTCAGTAACTGTCACTTTACGTTTCCTTGTCATGGAGAATCGGAGGAAGGCCCCGATGTGGCGTTGTTTTTTATCATGATAGATGGAGTCGAAGGGAATGAGCACACTGGTGTCTTCAATGTTGTGCATTAGGCGGTTGACTGCCGTCCCGAACATCAACATCTGGGAGGTGATGGAGAGATAAATGGTCATGTTGGGCGGCAAATTCACGCCTCGCATTTTACCCGCCGCCTTCAGCAATTTGTAATCTTCCACCATATCCTCTTTATTCACAATCAGATTCATCAATTCCGGGTCGGAATCAGGCATGATGGCTTGGTCATCCCACGGACGAACCAATTCCTCTTTGTCGCCAAAATGTTTCCAAAGGAAATGGTACAATAGATTTCGCGTGATGTGGTCGTAGGAGGGATATACCGTGATTTTTCCAAAATAATATAGCAAATTAGGATACTTCATGATAATGGCCACAAGACCGTCCCACAGATTGTCCAAGGCAAAAATAGACTTTGCACCATTCTTGGAACTCTGGTATTCGGGAGCCACAAAATTGCGGCCCAATTCCACGACATGCGGCAGGTACTCATCAATGAACTTTTGGGAGAAGCGGAACTGGTGCGAACTGGCCATGATGGGCTGTCCTTTCTTGTCGAAGGTGGCGTCGGAGCCGAAGAGAAAACGGTAGCCTCCGATGATGGCCTCGTTGTCGGGGTCCCACACAATCAGCTGCTTATAAGGTTTTTCCATCTTGTCGTATTCATCCAAATCGATGGCGTTGCCAGTGGAGCCGCCGGCTTCACGAAATGCCAGTTCTCGCAGTCGGCCAATTTCGGTGACCACGTTGGGGGAGTCTTGCCACGTAACGATATACAGCTCGTTATGCCCCTTGTTGGTGTCTTCCAGTTTTTTGGATTTGGTGAGTTCTGCTTTCAGCAGTTCAACGGGTACGGGATCTATAATGGTTTTCATAATGATAAAAAATGTCAATCAATATGGGATGGCCACGGGTTGGAGACGATGCCGGCCATGTCGAGCATGGATTGGTGAGCGAGGTCGCGCATGCGGGCCACCTCCTCTTTGCGGGGTGTGTTAGTGTTGGGGATGATAGGGTCACCCACATGGATGGTCACCAAGGGCTCGTCTTTGCTGAAGAGTTTGCGCCAGCCCGTGCGGGGGCGGAAGGTGATGACCATGGGGAGAATTGGCAGGGCATAACGGTAGGCCATGTTGAAAGCGCCGGTTTTGAAGGGACGGAGCGGTGAGTAGTATTTCCAGCTGCAACTCTCGGGGAAGATGTGGATCCACTGCTTTTGGTCGTGAAGTTCGTCCAGCGCTTGGTCGAACGCCCGCAAGCCGCTGCGCTCTTCCGGAATGGCGATGCCGCCGATGTGTTTCATCAAAAAGCCATCCTTGCCGCGGAAGGGCTGGGCGTACATCGGAATCCAAGCCTTGCGGTAGCGCATCGCCTGCAGCACGCAGATCATATCCCAGCGACACACATGGTTGCAGACCGTCATCAAGCCGTTGGCAAAGAGCTTGCGGTTCTGACGGATTTTCTCGCGGCCTTCAATCTTTAGACCATACCGAATCCGATTTAAAGGAAAAGCAGCTATCCAAAGTGCAAGATAGACGAGAAAATGCCATGTTTTGAATTTCAGGGATTTGTCAAGATATGTATAGCTTCCGTCAAATTGGATGTCTTTGAGCTCCCCGCGGATGGCGGCCATCTTGGTGAAGGGATTGTCAGCTGAGAACTCTGCTGCGGGTTCTGGAACATATACCTCTTCCTTGACTTTGAAGTTCCGATAGGCTGGACCGAATGACGAATAGTCCTTTAACATGTGCAGTTGTTCAATTCAGTGTTTTTGCAAAATTAAAGCGCAAAATTAGCAAATAATTTTGAATTATAAATATGAAAATGAGTTTTTTTTCACCTTTTATCAATTTTCGCTCGAAAATTTGTAATTTTGCACATCTTTTAAAAAATAATTCTCAATGAATACCATTACAGTCGGCGATCGGAAATTTGTTAAGTATATTTCTGAAAATGAAATCGATAAAGCGGTAGAACGAGTGGCCGCTGAAGTTAACGAAGAATACAAGAATGACACCCCTGTTATCCTTCTCGTCCTCAACGGCTCCGTAATCTTCGGCTCCGACCTGCTGAAACAGCTCGATTTCCAGTGCCGACTCTGCTGTGTCAAGGTGAGCTCCTACGCCGGAACTAAGAGTACCGAAAAGGTGAAAAATCTTATCGGTCTTACCGAAAATATTGAAAATAAGCGTGTTCTGGTCATCGAAGATATTATCGACACGGGAAATACCTACGAATTCATCGAGGCGATGCTGCGCGAAGCACACGCTAAGGATGTCAAAATCGCTACGCTTACCTACAAGCCCGAATCATACCGCAAATCATTGCCCATCGATTTTATCGGGCTCGAAATTCCCAACAAGTTCATTTTGGGTAGAGGGATGGATTACGACGGTTTGGGGCGCAACCTGCGCGACATCTACCAAGTAGTGGAGGAATAATCAAACAATTACCATAATGAAAAAGTTCAATATCGTCATGCTGGGTGCCCCTGGCTCCGGCAAAGGCACCCAGGCCAAAATCATGGCCCAGAAGTTCAACCTCGCCCACGTCTCCACCGGCGACCTGTTCCGCAAAAATATCGCCAACAGCACCCCGCTCGGAGTGGAGGCCCAGTCGTATATCAACCGCGGTGCCCTCTGTCCCGACTCGCTGACCATCAACATGTTGCACGATTGCCTCGAACAGATGCCCGAAATCATTGGCTCCATCCTCGACGGCGTGCCGCGCACCATCCAGCAGGCCGAGATGCTCGACGGCATCGGCCACGACAAGAATCTCCCTATCTCGTTGGTTATCAACCTGAATGTCGATGAGGAGGAGATCATAAAGCGTATGCTCAACCGCGCCCGCCTCGAAGGCCGCAGCGACGATACTCCGGAAATCATCGAGAAGCGCATCGCCAACTATTTCGCACAGACCAAGCCTCTTGAGGATTACTACGCCGCTAAAGGTCTGCTGCGCCACATCAACGGCATGGATACGGTAGAGAATATCTCGGAAGAGATTTGCCGTATCATCGCTGAAGAGATGGAAAAATAAGGTTAGTTGTTACCGACCGTTAAAGTGATCGTGTATCCGCCTTTTGAAGGAGGAGTGTTACTTTTTTGTGCGGTTTTGGAGGTCGTGTAGGTGATGTTCACCGTGGGCGCTTGCGGTGCGGGCGCCAGCCGGAAGTGTATGTTGAGCTTGCAGTTGGCCTTCAGCCGAAAACCTCTGTTGTGCGCTTTGCCGTATTTCAACATATTCACAATCCGCAAAGCCTCCTCGTTGCACGACGGGCACAATCCCTTGATGATGGTGGCATTCTGCACCTCGCCTTCGTCGCTTACCTGATAGGCGACGGCCACGATGCCTTCGATCCGCTGCTTCATGGCATCTTCCGGATATTGGAGATGCGCCGCCACAAATGCATCTAATGCCTTCCGCCCGCCCGGATATTCGGGCTTCTCCATGAACTTTTTCGCCTTTTTCGACTTCTTCTCTTCCATTTTTATCGCCATTTGCTGCACGTACAACTCCTTTTTATCGCGGTTGTTGTACTATTTGTTTAATAATTATAGATTTGCAAAAGTAGAAAAATTTTCTGTAAAATGCTGGGGTATGAAAAAAAATCGTATTTTTGCAGCCTCAAAACAGCGGGGTGTGGCGCAGTTGGTAGCGCGCTACGTTCGGGACGTAGAGGCCGCAAGTTCGAGTCTTGTCACCCCGACTTTTTTTTGAGCCTCATTTCCAAAGTAAATGCTTAACAACAAGATCATTTCCATTATCAAACCTTACAAATGGAAATTGCTGCTTGTTGTTTTCGTCAACCTCATCTCCATTCTTTTCTCCATCCTCACCATGATGCTCATCGAGCCGTTGGTAAAGCTGATTTTCCAAGGCGAACTCAGCGGATTGAGTGTGATAGGGGAGAAGCTGATGAAGTTGGTCGGCCTTTTTGCCGATTTGAATGCCCCGCGTCGTTCGCTCACCGCCATCATCATCTTTGTGGTGGTGCTTTTTCTGCTTAAAAATTTCTTCCTCGTCCTTACCCAGTGGATCTTAGCCCCTGTGCGCAGCGATGTCATCCGCACACTCCGCAGCCGCATGTACCATAAGGTGCTGATGTTGCCCTTATCGTTTTTCTCCGGACAGAAGAAAGGCGATGTGATTTCACGTGCGGTCAACGACACACAGGAGGTGGAGTTTACGGTGTTAAGTGCTTTTCAAACCATGATTTCCGCATTGCTCACCATACTCATCTACGTGGTCGCTCTCTTCACCATCAGCTACCAACTCAGCCTGTTTGTGATGGTGCTGCTGCCGATAGCGGGTGTCATCATTTCTTTGATTAGTAGAACTTTGAGAAAGAAGAATAAAGAGATGAAGGCGCAGCAGGGAATGCTGTTTGCCCACGTGGAGGAAACCATCGCCGGCCTTCGTATCATCAAAGGATTCAATGCGCAGGGGCATGCCGAATCGCTCTTTACCCACACCAACGAGACTTTGGCCGACCTGTCGCGGCGCGTCACCCGCCGTGGCGACCTCGCCTCCCCGATGAGCGAGTTCCTTGGCGTTACTGCGGTGATGATTATCCTCGTGTTCGGTGGCTCGCTGGTGCTTAGCGGCAGTACCGCGCTCACCGCCCCCATGTTCATCACCTACATCGCCCTCTTCGCCATGATTGTCAACCCCGCCAAGAACATCGGGACGGCCATGGCCAAATATCACCGCGGACTGGCAGTGCTCGACCGCATCTATGAGGTGCTCGATGCCGAAGAGGTGATTAAGAGTCCGGCTGATGCCACGAAGCTGCACTCTTTCGAGAAGGAAATCCGTATTGACGATGTGTCATTTTCATACGGTTCCGCCGAAGTGCTGCAACATGTCAACCTTACCATTGGGAAGGGACAGATGGTGGCGGTGGTTGGCGCTTCCGGCGCGGGCAAATCCACCCTCGCCGACCTGCTGCCCCGCTTCTACGACGTGACTAGCGGCAGCATCTCCATCGATGGAACGGACATCCGTCATTGCGATCTGGACTCGCTGCGTTCGCTGTTCTCTATTGTCAGTCAGGATGTTGTGCTTTTCAACGATACAGTGGCTAACAACATTGCCTTCGGTCGCGAGAAGGTGAGCGAAGAGGAAATCTGGGAGGCCGCCCGCGTGGCCAACGCCGCCGATTTCATCGCCGCCCTGCCCGAAGGCCTCCACACCGCCCTCGGTGACCGCGGCCTCAACCTGTCGGGCGGACAGCGCCAGCGTATCAGCATCGCCCGTGCCGTGCTGCGCAATACCCCGATTCTGATTCTCGATGAGGCCACTTCCGCCATGGATACCGAGTCGGAACGCCTCGTGCAGGAGGCCCTCGACCGTGTGATGCAGAACCGCACCACCCTCGTCATCGCCCACCGCCTCTCCACCGTCCGCAACGCCGACAAGATCATCGTGCTCGACGGCGGCCGCATTGTGGAACAGGGCACCCATGAGGAACTCATGCAGCTCGGTGGCAAATATTCAAAATTAGCAGAAGTAAATAAGTATCAATAATATGGCTAAACACAAACTCCAGCGTTTTGCAGAAAACGAAACTTTCACCAATCTTTTCCAACACCAGAACTATGATGTCCGCAACGACGCTTTCCCGCTGAAAGGGAAGTGGGGGCAGGACTATTTCCATAACGACCATCCGATTGTGGTGGAGGTGGGTTGCGGCCGTGGCGAATATACTGTTTCCATGGCACGCAATTTCCCCGACAAGAACTTTGTGGGCATGGACCGCAAGGGCGCCCGCCTGTGGCGCGGCTGCAAGGATGCCACCCTCGAAAACCTCACCAATGCAGCTTTCATCCGCGGCCAGATCGATGATATCGACCGCTATTTCGCCCCCGGAGAGGTCTCCGAAATTTGGGTCACCTTCCCTGACCCACAGCCCAAGAAAGCCCGCCGCCGGCTCGTCTCCCCCAACTTTGTGGAACGCTACCGCCATGTGTGGGGCGACAAGGGCGTGCTGCACCTGAAAACCGACAGCCGCCTACTGTACGAGTACCTGCTGGAAACCGCCACCGAAGAAAACTGGCACATCACCGACAACATCGAGGATGTGTACGCGCAGACCGGATATCCCTTCTTAACAGAAATCCAGACTTTCTACGAGAAAAAATGGTTAGAAGAGGGCAGCCTCATCTCCTACATACGGATTGAGGTGGACAATCCTCGCTAATTGAATTTCAATTGATTGTGTAAAAGACCGTTGCTGTATTGCTGGATGACGGCTTTCATCAATTTTTCGTACTCCTGAATCTGTAGCACTTGGTCGGGAGAGACTTCATTGTTGCCATTTTCTAAATCCCAAATTTTCAATATCTTATCCCCATTAAACTCTATCAAATAATGCGAGATGTAGAACTGATAGGTCCCCGAGAGGTAGTTGATGGCGAAGCGGGGGGTGGAACTGTCGAACACGTTGTGTCCAAATGATACAAACTGCCCTGTGAAACCGCAGTAGCCGAAAATGGAGGGCATGAGATCGACCTGCTGCATAATTTCATCGGAGTGGAAAACCTCCTGCTGGGCAGGGTGGAAGAAAATCATCGGCACGGAGTAACGATGTCGCCGATAGTCTACGTCGGTGGCACCCTCAAAGTTGGTGTGGTCGGCTGTGATGACAAATAGGGTGTGCGGATACCATTCTGATTTTGAAGCTTTTGCGAAGAACTGCCGTAGTGCCTCATCGGTGTAAGCCACAGCGTGCTGCATCGGGAAATGTCCTTTGGCGACCTTCTGGTCGTAGTCGGCAGGTACTTTGAACGGATGGTGCGAGGTGAGTGTGTAGAGGGTGGCGAAAAAGTGCCCATCGGTATGATTCAGCTGCTCAGCAACATAGTTCAGATATGGCACGTCAGGAATGCCCCAGCTACCGTCGTAGTCGCGGCGCCGGTAGGGGTACTCGTCCATACCGTAGTAGTGGTCAACCCCTGCGGTGCGGCTCATCCGGTCGAAGCCCATCGTGCCGTTGGCGCCGCCATGGAAGAAATGGGTGGACATGCCCTGCCGTTTCAGCACGGGGAGCGCATAACTGACGTAGTTGGTGGCATATTGCGACTGGCAGAACGGCTTTTCCATCAGCGAGGGTATGCC
>JAEEGH010003695.1_pt1 | contig 39880 bp, 37 predicted proteins | sample 9134181 | NCBI WGS metagenome assembly JAEEGH01 (sample SAMN16246544, study PRJNA631951) | gut metagenome | biome: gut microbiome; feature: rumen; material: DP-attached | host: Bos | place: Iran: Karaj | collected 2018-10 | reverse complement strand
AAAAATGTGCAGAACTCCGCGGCAGTGTTCTGATGATTGGTCCGCTATTGTCCAGGATGGGCAAAGCTGTCATCACCCAGCCCGGCGGTGACAAGATAGGCCGTCGCCGACTCGACACCCACTTTCTTGGTTTCAAGAAGTTAGGTGCGAAGTTCAACCGCATCGAGGGTCGGAATGTTTATGAGATTGCTGCTAATCAACTCAAAGGCACCTATATGTTGCTCGACGAAGCCTCCGTGACAGGTACTGCCAATATCATTATGGCCGCTGTCTTCGCCAAAGGCACCACTACCATCTATAATGCTGCCTGCGAACCTTATCTGCAGCAACTCTGCCATTTGCTGAACCAGATGGGTGCCAACATCAGCGGCATCGGGTCCAACCTGTTGACTATCGTCGGTGTAAAGAGTTTGAATGGTGCTGAGCATACGATCCTTCCCGACATGATCGAAGTAGGCTCGTTTATAGGTATGGCAGCTATGTGTGGCGACGGCATTCGTATCAAGAACGTATCCGTCAGCAATCTTGGTATAATCCCCGATGCTTTCCGTCGTCTTGGTGTGAAGATCAAGGTGGAAGACGATGATCTCATTATCCCACATCAGCGCCACTATGAGATACAGTCATTTATCGATGGTACCATCATGACCCTGGCCGATGCCCCATGGCCTGGACTCACACCCGACCTTCTCTCTGTATTAATCGTGGTGGCTACTCAGGCCCGTGGCTCCGTGCTATTCCACCAGAAGATGTTTGAGAGTCGCTTGTTCTTTGTCGACAAACTCATCGATATGGGTGCGCAGATTATTCTCTGCGACCCGCACCGTGCCGTCGTCGTAGGTCACGACCGTAAGATCACGCTTCGAGGTGGTCGCATGTCGAGCCCCGATATCCGTGCGGGTATCGCCTTGCTGATAGCCGCCATGAGTGCCAAGGGCACGAGCCGCATCGACAACATCGAACAGATAGACCGTGGCTACGAGCATATCGAGGACCGCCTCAACGCTCTCGGCGCAAGAATAACAAGAGGAGAGAGGTGAGAGGTAAGAAATATGATTCGAGACGAAGAAGTTTATCAGATAGGCAAGCTGGGTAAAACCCATGGTGTGAAAGGAGAAGTCAGTTTTCTCTTCGATGACGATGTGTTCGACCGTGTTGATGCCGACTATCTGATTCTTAAAGTCGATGGTATTTTCGTACCTTTCTTTATCGAAGAATATCGTTTTCGAAGCGATGCCAATGCCATTGTGAAGTTCGAGGACATTGACACTCAGGAACGTGCCCGCGAACTGACAGGCTGTGAGGTATTCTTCCCTCGCGCCCTTGCTGATAGTGATCAGGACAGCATCTCTTGGGCAGCCATTGTGGGCTTCGACATCATCGAAGCAGAAAGCGGAAACCAAATAGGCCATATTGACTCTGTTGACGATTCTACCCTCAACATCCTTTTCTGTCTTGAAGATGGCCGTCTTATCCCCGCCTCCGAGGATCTCATCACTGCAATCGACCAGCAGGCTCGCACCATCACCATGCATTTGCCTGCCGGATTACTCGAACTCTAAGCGCCTGCGTTTCATTATGCTACATGGTTTTTAGTATCTTTTAAGGTGCTAATGAAGGCTATGTCGAGAATTATTTGTACTTTTGCAGCCAAATTGTGAAAAGGAAACAATGAAAGAGAAAAGACAAATCGCCATACTTGGCTCTACCGGATCGATTGGCACCCAGGCTCTCGAAGTGATTGAGGAGCACTCAGACCTATATGAGGTCTACTGTCTGACCGCAAATAACAAGGTTGAACTATTGGCTGAGCAGGCCCACAAGTTCAAGCCCGCTGCCATCGTCATTGCCAACGAACTACGTTACGATGAGCTGAAGGCATTGATGAGCGACATGCCCGATGTGAAGGTATATGCCGGTGTCCAGGCGCTCAACGAGATTGTAGAAGCAGGTCCTATCAATATGGTGCTTACTGCGATGGTTGGCTTTGCTGGCCTCAACCCCACGATTCACGCCATCAAGGCTGGTAAGACCATCTGTCTGGCCAACAAAGAAACATTGGTAGTGGCTGGCGAACTGATTCTGCAGCTGGCCCAGCAATACCACACACCTATCCTGCCCGTCGACAGCGAGCACTCCGCCATCTTCCAGAGTCTCGTTGGCGAGGACATGAATCCGATAGAAAAGATTCTGCTGACAGCTTCAGGCGGTCCTTTCCGTCTGAAGACGATGGAAGAAATCGCCCATATGACAAAAGCTGATGCCTTACGCCACCCGACATGGGACATGGGTGCGAAAATCACCATCGACTCAGCCTCGATGATGAACAAGGGTTTCGAGGTCATCGAGGCCAAATGGCTCTTTGGGGTAGATGCCAAACAGATACAGGTATTAGTGCATCCGCAATCGATTGTACATAGTGCCGTGCAGTTTCAGGATGGCTCAGTGAAGGCTCAACTCGGTGTGCCTGACATGCGATTACCGATACAGTATGCTTTCTCATTCCCGCAGCGTCTGCATCTGAGTGGCGAGCGTCTCGATCTGTTTAAGGCCCAGCATCTGGAGTTCTTCGAGCCCGACCTGAAGAAATTCCGTTGCTTGGCACTCGCTTTTGAAGCCATTGATAATGGCGGCAATATGCCTTGTATCGTGAATGCAGCCAATGAGATCGTGAATCGTGGATTCCTTGAAGACAAGTGCGGTTTCCTCGAGATGGGCGACATCATCGCCGAGACCATGCAGCGTGCTACCTTCGACAAGAATCCTTCTTACGACACCTACATTGCGACCGACGCTGAAGCGCGCCGCATCGCCACAGAACTAATGAACAAATAATAGTCAAGAAACAAATATAAATATAGTTAAGAAACGAATATGAATAATGTGGATAATTAATCCACGAATTAAAATAATTATTCGTTCTTATTCGTGAACAGAATTATTCATATTATTCACATTCGTTTCTAAAAGGAAAAAATAGATTATGGAGATTTTTCTGATAAGACTGTTACAATTTATGCTGGCCATTGGCCTGCTGGTGCTGCTCCACGAGGGCGGCCACTTCTTCTTCGCCAAACTTTTTGGCGTCCGCGTAGATAAGTTCTACCTCTTCTTTGACCCCAGCATCTGGAAATGGGACGGTAGTCTGTTCAAATTCAAACCCAAGAACAGCGACACACAATACGGCGTAGGCTGGCTCCCTTTAGGCGGATACTGTAAAATAGCCGGTATGATTGACGAGAGTTTTGATACCGAGCAGATGAAACAACCCGAACAGCCTTGGGAGTTCCGTGCGAAACCCGCCTGGCAGCGTCTGCTGATCATGATTGGCGGTGTGCTTGTCAATTTCCTCCTCGCCTTGTTCATCTACGCCATGATCCTCTTCCATTGGGGTGATACGTATATCCCCGTCAAGGACATGACCTTAGGTATGAAGTTCAACACAGAAGCCAAGGCCCTCGGTTTTAAGGACGGTGATATCCTCGTGGGTACCGACAAGGGCGAGTTCAAGGACTTTTCCGCAGACCTCTACCGCGACCTCTCTGAGGCTAAGCGTGTAGACCTCATTCGCAATGGTAAGCAGATGAGTCTCGACCTGCCTGGCGACCTCAATCTGCTAAACATGCTGAAGGCTGAACCTTCGTTTGTACGCCCATTAATACCAGCTGTGATTGACAGTGTGATGGACAACTCTCCCGCATCGGAGATTGGTCTACAGAAGGGTGACAAGATCATTGCCTTGAATGGCAAGCCCGTTGATTCCTACAACGCATTTACTGAGCAGATTGGCGTACTCGAAGATATGATGACTGCTGCCAAGAGTCAGGCGGACAGTCTGAAGATTCGCACAGCTACGATTGTCATTGAGCACGAAGGCCTCGTTAAATCAGCAGCGGGTGAACAGACAGCCGAAGCCGCAATGGTATCTGATACCGCTACAATCACTTTGACACCAGACCTCAAGGTTGGTTTCTTTGTCAAGACCATTGCGGGCATCTATCAGCCTTACACCCGTGAATACGGTTTCTTCGAGAGCATCCCCGCCGGCATCAAGTACGGATGGAACGTGTTGGCGGGCTACGTGGGCGATATGAAATATGTCTTCACAGCCGACGGTGCTAAGTCGTTAGGTGGTTTCGGCGCTATCGGAAGCCTATTCCCGCCAATGTGGGACTGGTATCTCTTCTGGAAGATGACCGCCTTCCTGTCCATCATACTTGCTTTCATGAACATCCTGCCCATCCCTGCTCTAGACGGTGGTCATGTGCTGTTCCTGATCTACGAGATGATTACTCGTCGTAAGCCCTCAGAGACATTCATGATCCGTGCCGAATATGTAGGTTTCGGCATCCTGATTCTCCTGATGGTGGTGGCGAACCTCAACGATATTTTGCGCTGGCTCGGATACTTGTAACTTTCACCGCCAACAGATATACAGCCACGATGATCACATAAATCATCGTGGTTTGTATTTTTGTAGGGTGTAGGTCATCGATGCTGGCACCTGGTATCATGGCCATCTTTGCTAATAGATGATTCAGCGCAGCGACAAAATTAAATAATATGTACGCGAGCGAAGGCACCAGGAGCGTCACCAACGAAAGATAAAGTATCAGCATGGCTGCTGGTATCACGACGAAGTTCGTCAGAAGGAAATAGCAGGAGAAGCGTCCGAAATAATAGGCAATCAAAGGAGCCGTTCCAATCTGAGCAGAAAACGACACTGCCACCATGCCCCAAAGCCATCTTACAAGTCGATGCGACATTAGGTATTCAGCTGTGAAGGCACTCTCCATCAAAGGGACAAACAACAGAATCGAAAAAACGGCCATATATGACATCTGAAAACCGACATCAAAGAGCGACATCGGACTGATCATCAGCATGACGATAGCCGTGAACGCGAGTGTATTAACAGACATCCTGTCGCGATGGCCCAGTGATAAAAGAGCATAAACACTCAGCATCACCGCAGAGCGCATCACACTCGTTGACATACCCACGAGAAACACAAATGCCCAGATACTTAGTATGACAATGACCTGCGACAATACCTGCCAACGTCGTCTGAAGACGAACAGCGACAAGAGTGTATAGATGATGCCAAGGTGCAGACCACTAAGCGCCAAGACATGCGAGGCTCCCGTTACGGAATAGACATCCCTCAGATCTTGGGTCAAAGCCGACTTGTCGCCCAGTGCCATCGCAGCTACAACGGCATAGGCATCGGAGAGGGAAAAGTGAATAGTGAAAAGTGAAGAATTTGCAGCAGCTGTGGAGAGAAGGCGAGCAAGAAGTTGGCTGCGATATTTCAAGAATCTGAGCCTCATCCGCTCCAACCTCGATAACTGTGACAATGACACCTTTGCCTTCTGCCATTTCCAGCTGGCTACAAATGTCCGACCTGTAAACCCATGAATCTCAAGATAGCGCCGATAGTCGAACGAACCCCTTCGCCAATCACTGTTCGCCTCTATGCGAGATTGGATCTTCAGACCGTCACCGATTCGCAATGCTCCGCTCCGATTGTCCTTATATAGATAGCATTTCAATTTGCGACCACTCTGAACCAACAACACATCCACCGCCATTGTCTTTGGCTTCTCAACAGGTTCAGACACGACCAACGCTTCATAACTCACCTCGCCCTCAGGCCAGATCACGTCTTGCGATGCCTTATGCCGCTCCATCAGCATCCAGCCGAGTACAACAAAACAAAGCGCAATAACCACCGACTGCCAATGTTCATGTTTCCACAATAATAGCGCGATTACCACCATCATCACGAATAATAGCATCAGCCACCAGCCCACAGCAATCCTATCGCCAACAACGATTCCCGCCATCAGGCAGACGGCCAAACGTAGCAACGGCGCTTCATTCCAGAACTGTTTGTTTCTCATAATCCTTAAGTTTAACGCTGCAAAGATAATAAAAAAAGGTAAAAGTGAATAGTGAAAAGTGAAAAATTTGCTACCGCTCACTATTTTTTTGTACCTTTGCAGCCGTTATGGAAGTAATCAGTATGCCCATGTGGGCTTGGATTTTGTTTTATGCACTCGTCATCGTCATGCTCTATGCCGACCTGAAGTTGTTTGGCCGGAAGGGACAGCATGAGGTGAGCATCAAAGAAGCCATTCAGATGACGTTCGTGTGGATCGGTGTCTCTCTCATCTTCTGTGCAGGCATTTATTTCTATGAAAACGAAAACAAAGCGATGGAGTTCTTAGCAGGTTACCTCATCGAAAAATCGCTGTCGATGGATAATCTCTTTGTGTTCCTCATGCTTTTCTCGTTCTTCGGTGTCCAAAGGAAATACCAGCACGAGGTATTGTTCTGGGGTATCTTTGGAGCCTTGATCCTTAGGAGTATCTTCATCTTCGCAGGGGCGGCGATGGTGCAGCGCTTTGAATGGGTACTTGGTCTTTTTGGCGTTTTCCTTATTTATACAGGCTTCAAGATGTTCAGTCACAAAGACAATGAGAGCGTGGATCCATCGAAGAATATCTTCGTCAAACTGTTCAAGAAGTTCTTCCCTGTGACGAATCAGATGCATGAGGACAAGTTCTTTATCATCGAAGGCGGCAAACGCCTAGCGACTCCGCTCTTTATCGCCCTATTGGTGATCGAGACCACCGATGTAGCCTTCGCAGTAGACTCCATTCCCGCAGTGTTCTCCGTGAGCCGCGATCCGTTTATCGTGCTCACATCGAATATTTTCGCCATTCTTGGACTGCGCGCCCTCTATTTCGCTCTCGCAGCCATCGCCCAATATTTCACCTATCTCAAATACGGTCTTGGCATCATCCTCAGTTTTGTGGGTGTGAAGATGTTGCTCGACGTGTTCGGGATCTGTGAAGTTCCCACTTGGATGTCGCTCCTGATCATCTTTGGGGTGTTGGTGCTGTCAATGGCAGCTTCTGTCATATTATCCAAAGCAAGAAAGCAATAGGGTGCCTCTCTTATTTTGGAAGGTAGGTGCGATAAACAAGATAATAACCGTCGCCTTTGAGTGTAAAGAAAGAGCCGAGGGCCTCATTGAGTGTTCCCTGCCATAGTTGATCATAAGGATAAGACGCCCATTTAAGCCCCTCTGATGACAACTGCCTGCAGTCAACATTAAAGATGCTGACCTGCTGTCCTGTGAAAGACTCAAACGACGCTTCGCCTTTTGATACGACAAACCAGCCTTCATCAGTTGCCATCAATGGCTCCACGTCCATCTCCCGTGCATAGCGCACCATCAGCGAGATGTTTCCTAAGGTATGGTCTTCACGTCTGCCCGTTGCACCCAGATAGGCAATCCGTCTCATACCTTTCGACAAGCAATAACGCGTCGCTTTCGTCAGATCATTATCCTCCTGCTCGTCAATCTGTATCAGACGATTTCTCAGTTCTTCAGGCACGGAATCGCCATCACCCACGACAGCATCGCACTGCGGCCAATGGCAGGCAGCACCATCGCAACAGACCACACATCGAGCCTCGCGAAGCAGTCGCAATGGTACTGCAGCTGTCGGAAACAGTCCATTAGCCAAAATGACAGCATCAAACTCGGTCATATATAGCATCTTTAGACATCATCTTCTTCCACTTGTAATAGCCGGCAATAGCGATAAGGACATACAGGCCGTAAAGTCCTGCCTTGAAGGGGATACCTTTCTGGATATAGAGCACACAACACACGACATCGACCACTATCCAGGACAGCCACTGCTCCAGATATTTCCGGGCCAGTGCCCACAATCCGACAAACGACAGGGCATTGGTAAAAGAATCGAGCACAGGCACGGTGGAATTGGTCCACGTAATGAGAATATAGTAAACGACGCCCCATGCTACGAAGAAGCCCACCGTAGCTGGCAGATATTGTCGTCTGGGCATGTGACTGATGGGGAGTTCCTGTTTCAGATTCTTACTTTTCCTGAACTTCCACACATAGAGGCCGTAGAGAGCCGCCAAGGTATAATAACACGCCATGCCAGCATCGCCATAAAGTCCATGCTGCCAATAAAGGATGATATCGAGTGCCGGCATAATGATGCCTATGACCCATAGGGCCACATGAGCACGATACTCGAGCCAGATGTAAATCAGGCCCAGTACCGTGGTAAATATATCCAACCCATGTTCTGCCAGAAAAGTAATCATCTGTAAACTGTAAACCGTAAACTGTAAACTACAAACTATAAACTAAAAATTCACCGACAAATGCGCCATCATATTAAATGGAGCTGAGGGAGCGAAGCCTGCCTCATACTGGTCGCTGGTACCCCATCCGGTAGCCACAATCTGACCGTTCTGCTTGTCGAAGGCAGGTGCAGCCCATCCGTTGTTATCGTACTTGGCCGAGAAGATGTTATAAAGGGTCACGCCCAGTGTAACATCCTTCACCCCCAACTGCTTCAAACCGAATGTATAGCTCAGATCGACGTTGGTATTGAAATGCCCATCGAGCATCATACCGACATCTACGGGTTTACCGTTGTCATCGAGCGTCTGATAGCTTTCGAAACCCGTGTTTGTCAGATACTGCTTGCTGATATACTGGCTCTGGATGCTGGCGCTGAAGCCTTGATAGTTGAAACTGAATACGTTGTTGGCTATCCAGTCGGGTGAGAAGGCCAGTGGCTGGTCGCCGAGATTGGCTACATTCCCGTCGGTCAACTGTACGGTAATGTTTTTCACGCGGTTCTTTGACCATGTGGCATTAGCATCCCAGCGGAACCAGTCGACAGGTTTCCATGCTGCCTCCAGTTCCACACCGAGGCGGTAGCTCTTGTCGAGGTTGCGGGTAATGGCCTCACCTATCTTATTAATCTCGCCCGTCAGCACAAACTGGTCTTTATAGTCCATCCAGTAGAAGTTAGCACCGGCCGAGAATGTCGGGCTCTGATACTTATAGCCCGCCTCCAGGTCGTTCAGCCGCTCAGACTTCGGCATGGGCAGTTCGGCGTTCATATTGTCCTGATAATTATTACGCGTAGGTTCTTTATGAGCTATGGCATAAGAGACAAAGGCCTTGTGGTTGGGCGTGATGTCGTAATTCAGTCCAGCCTTGGGGTTAAAGAAATCGAACGATTCTTTCATGTCGTAGACGATGCGCTTGTTGGTGTCCCAATCTATTTCGTCAGTAGGACCGACCATCTTTATGCCGACATGACGGTACTGCATATCGACATACGCATTCAGCCCAGGCAGGAAGTCGTACATCAGTTTGCCGTAGACGTTGAAGTCGGTCTTCTTGGCATTCTCATCGTAATAGGGATGGTCAGGCATCAGTTCTCTGACAGGCATCTTCACCCATTTGACGAGTCCGAAGTGGTCGCCGTCATACTTGTTCCAGCCGCCGCCGAGTGTAGCCTGCAGGTTCTCGTGGTTGTTGTAGTTCAGCGAGGCCACCACGCCGTAGAAGTCATTGTCCATCTTCTTCTGGCGCACCAGGTCGCTCTGGGCCCAGGTCATCTCTGGATCGAGGTCATACTCAAAGAGCGTCCGTTTGCGCTTGTACTCCTCATAATAGCCGCTGCCCTTCGTGTAGTGCAGTGCCGTATTGAGGTTCAGCTCGCGGTTCAGCCGCTGGTTCCATATCAGTTGGTAGTTCTGCTGATGATAGTTATCTGTCTGTCCGTCGTAATAGCGTACGTTGCCTTGCGCATCGTAGTACTCACCACAGGAATTATAGGTACGTCCATACAGGCTCTGCTCATATTTCGACGTATAGTTCCAGGCATGGTAGGTTTCCTCAACACCGTTCCAGGTGATCAACTTCACCACCGTATTGTCTGAGAAATAGCCTCCCTGTATGAAATAACTATTGAGCTTGGTGGAAGCACGGTCCAAATAGCCTTTTGATCCGATATTCGACAAGCGTCCCTGAATACCCCAATGACCACTGAGCAGACCCGTGCCGAAGCGCAGCGTCTCCTTATGCGAGTAATAAGAGCCACCTGAGAAGTCGAGGCCGAGATAGGGTTCCATACCGATATTTTCTGTCAGCATGTTCAGCGTAGCACCGAAGGCTCCTGCACCGTTGGTCGATGTTCCCACACCACGCTGTATCTGCATCGACTGCACGCTCGAGGCGAAGTCACCCATATTCACCCAATAGAGCTGGGCACTCTCGGCATCGTTCATCGGAATGCCATTAGCCGTGATATTGATACGCGAGGGATCCGTACCACGCACACGGAGTGAGGTATAGCCGATGCCGTTGCCTGCATCCGAGGTCATTGTGACACTCGGCGTCAGCGACAACAGATAAGGCACATCCTGTCCGAAGTTCACGGCTTTCAACGCCTTTTTGTCCATGTTCGTATAAGCCATCGGTGTCTTTTTCGACGCACGTGTCGACACCACCTGTACATTCTGCAACTCCACCGACAACAGCGAGTCCAAGTCATCCTGTGCATTCATACTCATCACGCTCACCAGCGCAACCACGCTTAATAACAATCTTTTCATAACTTTTAATAATACCTTTAATTAATAAATAATGTAAAGGGGAAGTCTGTATTGATTTATCCTGTATTCCATCCCTACGCCGGTATGATCCGGATCAGGTTAGAGGGTATCATCTCAGCCTGCGACCGCAGGCACCCCTTGAAAACTGGCTGCAAAGGTAATCATAATCTTTGAGATATACAAATTAAATATCGAATAAATTTGGTATTTCACTCACTTATTCGTATCTTTGCACCCAAATCAAAGAAAGATATGAAGATACAGATTATCAACGGACCGAACCTGAACCTGCTGGGGCAGCGGGAACCAGGTATCTATGGCTCTGAATCGATGGAAAACTGTCTCACGGCACTCCGCAGCCGCTACCCGCAGGTGCAGATTGACTACTATCAGAGCAATGTAGAGGGTGAACTCATCAACAAAATGCAGGAGACAGGCTTCGCAGGAGGTTACGATGGTATTGTGCTCAATGCAGGCGCCTATACCCATACAAGCGTCGCACTGCACGACTGCATCAGGAGTCTGAAATGCCCCGTCATCGAGGTTCACATCTCGAATGTACACCAGCGCGAGGCATTCCGACACAAGTCGATGATCTCGGCTGCCTGTAAAGGCGTGATTTGCGGATTCGGGCTCGACAGCTACCGACTGGCAGTAGAAGCGCTGATCGGATGACGCTCGACGACTATATCCTCACCCATACAGAGCCGGAACCGGAGTATCTGTACCGGCTATGGCGGGCGACGAACGTGCACACCATCCACGGAAGGATGGCCAGTGGGCACATTCAGGGACGACTGCTCAAGATGCTCGTTAGGATGATACAGCCGAAGCATATCCTTGAGATAGGCACCTTCAGCGGCTACAGCGCCATCTCGATGGCAGAGGGTCTTCCTGACGACGGACAGCTCTATACCTTCGAGATCAACGATGAGATGGAAGACTTCACACGCCCTTGGATAGAGGGCTCTGAGGTGGCCCACAAGATTAAGTTTATCATCGGCGATGCACTTCAAGAGGCCCCAAAACTCGGCATCACCTTCGATATGGCGTTTATGGATGGCGACAAGCGTACCTACCGCGACTGCTACGAGATGGTGATGAGCATACTCCGACCGGGCGGATTCATCCTCGCCGACAATACGCTTTGGGACGGCCACGTGGTGGACCACAGCTACGATCATGACCACCAGACGCAGGGCATCAACGACTTCAATGACTATATTGCTGCCGACAACAGGGTAGAACAGGTGATCCTCCCTATCCGCGACGGCCTCACACTTATAAGAAAGAAATAGATTATGCAAGAAACAAGACAAAACAAAATCGCGAGATTGCTCCAGAAGGAACTCTCGCTGATATTCCAACAACAGACACGTGCCACACACGGCACGATGGTGAGTGTGACGAGGACGAAGATCTCACCCGACCTCAGCATCTGCACAGCCTACCTGAGCATCTTCCCCAGTGAAAAGGGCGAGGAAATTCTCCAAAACATCAATGCCAGCAACAAGGCCATCAGATATGAATTGGGGACGCGTGTGAGAAACCAACTGCGCATCGTGCCCGAACTGCGATTCTTCATCGACGATTCACTGGACTACATCGAGCACATCGACGAGCTTCTTAAGAAATAAGAGGTAAGAGATATGAATTTCCCATTCTTTATTGCCCGACGCTATCTCTTCTCAAAGAAGTCGACACACGCCATCAACGTCATCAGTGCCATCTCCGTCGTGGGTGTGGCCGTAGCTACGATGGCCCTTGTCGTTACGCTTTCCGTATTCAATGGTTTCCACGACATGGTGGCCTCCTTCTTCACTTCGTTTGACCCTCAGCTTAAGATTGTGCCTGCCAAAGGCAAGACCATGGCGTCGGACGATCCGGCACTGGCCAAGATAAAGGCGCTGCCACAGGTAGATGTCGCTATGGAAACCGTAGAAGACCAGGCACTTGCCGTCTATCAAGGACGACAGGCTATGGTAACCATCAAGGGTGTAGAGGACAATTTCAGCCAACTCACTCATATCAACGAGATCCTGTTGGGTGACGGACAGTTTGAATTGAAAGCTGCCGATATGTTCTACGGCATTCCTGGCCTCCGATTGGCAGAACAGCTGGGCACAGGCTTCACTTATGATGAGCCGATACAAATCTATGCACCTCGTAGAGAAGGGCAGCTAAATATGGCCAACCCCATGGACGGCCTTGTGGCTGATGAACTATATTCACCTGGGGTCATCTTCAACGTGAAACAAGCTCGCTACGACAAAAGCTATATCCTCACCGATATTGCCTTTGCCCGTCGTGTTTTCGAGCAGCAAGGCATGGTCTCGGCCCTTGAACTACGCCTGAAGCCAGGTAGTAACTTCGAAAGTGTGAAGTCGGAAATCAAAGAGATTGTTGGTGACAACTGCTATGTGCGCGACCGCTTCGAGCAGCAGGACGACACCTTCAAGATCATGAAGATTGAGAAACTCATCGCCTATATCTTCCTCACTTTCATTCTGATGGTGGCCTGTTTCAACATCATCGGCTCGCTCTCGATGCTCATCATCGACAAGAAGGACGATGTGGTGACGCTGCGCAACCTGGGTGCCTCCGACAAGCAGATCACACGCATCTTCCTGTTCGAGGGGCGACTGATATCAGCCCTGGGCGCCGTCATAGGCATCATCATCGGACTGGTGCTCTGTTGGGCACAGCAGACGTTTGGCCTTGTGAAACTGGGCTCGTCGAGTGGTTCGTTCATCGTCGATGCCTATCCTGTGAGCGTACATCCTGAAGACATCATGCTCATCTTCCTCACGGTGCTCATCGTCGGCTTCCTTGCCGTCTGGTATCCCGTCCGCTATTTCTCACGCCGATTGCTGGCATAAAACCAATGATATGAAGAAACTATTGACAATGATTCTGATGGTCTGCGCCATGATGCTGGCAGCAGACGTTGTAGCACAACCACTATTGAAAACCCATGTAGAGACAGGCGATGTAGAGGGTATCCTCGACGGTCAGCTTGCCGTGTATAAAGCCATTCCCTACGCAGCCCCACCCGTTGGCGACCTGCGTTGGCGTGCTCCGCAGCCGGCAAAATCCTGGGAGGGTGTGCTCAAGGCTGACAACTTCGGTCCGCTGCCCCCACAACCCACACGTCCTGGACGTACGGCTGATATGATGAGTGAGGATTGTCTCTATCTCGGCATCGCGACACCAGCCAAGAGCGTCAACGACCGTCTGCCAGTGATGGTGTGGATTCATGGTGGCGGTTTCCAGACAGAGCACTATGGTGGCGACCTGTGGAAACATCTCGCCCAGCGCGGTGTGGTCATCGTCAGCATCGAATATCGCACAGGTGCCCTCGGATTCATGGCCCATCCAGAATTGACCAAGGAATCGAAGGACGGACATTCGGGCAACTATGGTCTGCTCGACCAGATCTTCGCCCTCCAATGGGTGCAGCGCAACATCGCCAATTTCGGCGGCGATCCCTCGAAGGTCACCATCTTCGGTGAAAGTGCTGGCGCCATCAGCTGCAGCATGCTTTGTGCTTCGCCTTTGGCAAAAGGCCTCTTCCGTGCCTGTATCAGTCATAGCGGAGGCTCGTTCGCCCCTTGGAGCGACAAACCGCGCGCCTTGGGTCTCGACGCCTCGCAGAAGGGTGCTGAACAGCAGGGTATCGCCTTCATGAAACATCTCAAAAAGAAGAATATCAAGCAGATGCGCAAGATGGACGCAATGGAGCTCTGTGACGGCAATGTAGGCTTCGCAGGCTTCTGGCCTTGTGTCGACGGCTACGTGATCTGCGACGACCAATACCGTCTCTACGAGCGTGGCGAATATAATGATGTGCCTGTGATCGTGATGACCAACAGCGACGAGGGAGCCCTCTTCTCGCCTGCGAATATCAAGGCAGAGAATTATCAGAAGCAGGTTCGTGGTATGTTTGGCGATATGGCCGACGAGGCGCTGAAAATCTATCCTGGCAATACCGACGATGAGGCCTGGCACGGCAATGGCGATGCCTTCCGCGACCTGGGATTCGCCTGGCCGTCATACGCCTGGGTGAGTCTGCAGACCAAGACGGGCAAGAGTCCTGCCTACGCGGCTTATCTCGCCCAGCCTTCCACACGCAGCTTCTCGTCAGACAAGCGCCGTAAGGGTGTGGCTCATGCCGATGATATTCTCTATCTCAATGGTGAGTTCCTGACCCAGCCCGACAAATATCCCGCAGAATCAGCCCTCGCAGAAATCATCCAGCAGTACTGGGTGAACTTCGCCAAGACCTGCAATCCCAACGGCAAGGGTCTCCCCTACTGGCCGTCGTTCGACGATAGCAAGCCCACGACGATGCAGTTCTCCAACGGTGCCTCGCTCATCACAGTACCCAACCGCGAACAGATTAACTTCATCGACCGTTTCTTCCAGAAAAAGCGTGCAGAGACCGAGTCACATCGGGGTCAGGATACTTTGTGACAAAAGGACACGAAGGGGCACCTTCGTGCCCTTTTAATCTTCGCGATACTCCAGAATGTCGCCCGGCTGGCAGTCCAAGGCCTTGCAGATAGCCTCCAAAGTGGAGAATCTCACGGCCTTGGCCTTACCGGTCTTCAGAATCGAGAGGTTCGCCTGCGTGATGCCGATCTTCTCAGCCAGTTCCTGCGAAGAAATCTTCCGCTTGGCCATCATCACGTCTACATTTACGATGATACTCATAAGGCTCCGGTGTTTAGATGGTCAGTTCCTGCTCTTCTTTCAGATCCTTACCCATCAGGATAATCTGCGAGATAATCATCAGCCCCAAGCCCGTGAAAATATACATGCTGTTACACTCGTTCTTGAATACGATACTATGGTCGGCCAGATGGATATACGAGATGAAATACTGCGTAGTGAGATATGAGATAGCCAGCGTGTACAGATATAGGAAGGAGAGCAGTATGCCTGTAATCTCTAGGTATTTGGCCACTTTCGTCACGAATATCTCCCCTCTTCGTATCTTCATGATGAGTTTAAGCACCATATATAATATCAAGAAGCACACGATGAGGGAAACCACGGCGCCCGATCCGATGATATACATGGGGATGTTGGATTCCACCCGCGAAACAGGCATGCCGATCTTGATTTTCTGCATATCCACCGTATAGGTCTGCCCCTGTGCCGTAGAGAGGAGCACCTTATGGTCTGGTCTGCTCCATGACTTAACGTTTACTTCGTAGGTGTAATAGGGATGGCCTGTGGATACGGTTTCACCGTCAGCCAACGTGTCGCGAGTCATATAGTCTGCAGGCAGTTCGGCAAACTCCATCTTATTGTCGGGTGCCGGACTCCAGCCCATACTTGAGTAATTGAACGTGTTGGTGAATCCCAAAACGATGAGCGCCACCACGAACAGCGTGCTGTAAACCTTTAGTTTCTTGTTCATAACCGATAATATTTTATTGTTATACGATAAATAATTTCGGTGCAAAGATAAGAACAATATTCTTAACTTCCAAACTTTTTCAACAAAATCTTATCGGAAAACGATAAATTTAACTTTCGCTAACAAAAAGCCCGCCCCAACTGAGGGAAGATACCAGGGAGTTTTTGCGGCCTAGGCTGGTAGCAAAAATTTCCTAGGCAGCTGATTTAGAGGCTCTTAACAGGAAATTTAGAAATTCTTCGCTGACTTTTCAAAAATTCTTCGCTGACTTTTCAAAAATTCTTCGCTGGCTTTTCAAAAAATCTTCGCTGACTTTTCAAAAATTCTTCGCTGACTTTTCAAAAATTCTTCGCTGACTTTTCAAAAAATCTTCGCTGGCTTTTTAAAGCTGCAGAAGAGCATCTGAAAAACCAGCGAAGACTTCTGAATTTGGTTGTTAAGACCTTCAACAAGCCATTGGGAGAGACCGTAACAAAGTGAAGTTCCATACCTATATGAAATGAGCACATATGTTTGATGAATCGAAAACACAAGTCACATCGGGCTCAGGACTTCGTAAATGTCACAAATCCTGACCCCTCTATGACATTAGCCGGTGTGACATTAGCCGAGGGTGATGTTCTCCACGTCGATTGATTCGTGGAGGAAGATTTGGGCTGACTCTTTGAATTTGTCAGGGTTTTCCGTGGTAAGATAATGGACGGTGGCATGCTTGGAGCACTTCGCATCCATCTGGGGATGGCGCTCCAGATAATCTTTGAGGCTCTCAGCCACATACTCACCCTGCGGAATGACACGGACACCAGCAGGGAGGTATTTCAGGATCTTCGGCATGAGCAGCGGATAATGGGTGCAGCCAAGGATGATAGCGTCGATAGCGGGATCAAGACGCATAATCTGGTCGATGCGTTTCTTTACGAAATAGTCGGCACCAGGAGAATCGGCTTCATTATACTCCACCAAGGGCACCCAGAACGGACATGCAACACCAGTGACCTGTATGTCGGGATAGAGTTTCTGGATTTCGAGGGTATAGCTCTCGCTCTTGATGGTACCCTCGGTAGCAAGAACGCCAACGTGGCGCGAGGTCGTAAGGCTGCCGATGACCTCAGCCGTTGGACGGATGACTCCCAATACGCGACGATCGGGGTCGATCTGTGGGATATCGTTTTGCTGGATGGTGCGCAGGGCCTTGGCGGAAGCTGTATTGCAACCAAGGATAATGAGATGGCAACCCATCTCGAAGAGCTTTAAAACGGCCTGGCGGGTGAACTCATAGACCACTTCGAAACTGCGCGGGCCATAAGGGGTTCGGGCATTATCGCCCAAATAGAGATAATCGTATTCGGGCAAGACCTGACGGATGCCATGCAAGATGGTCAAGCCGCCATAACCGCTGTCGAAAATACCGATGGGACCAGGAAGAGGTGAGAGACTACTCATTTTGCGAGCGATGTGGTGACTAATTCATTGAGATCCTCGCCCAATTCGGGGTTGATATACGGGCAAGCATCGGAAGCAGTATTGACCACAAGGGCAAGCCCGCGCTCTCTGGCAATCCTTGCTACTGTCTCAGACAAATGTATCTTGAGCGGAGCCAAGGCTTCACGTTCAGCATCAGCCAGTTGTTTGCGGCCCTCTTCCTTGAAAGTCACATTACGCGTCATCAACTCCTGCAGTTCGGTCTGGCGTTTCTGAAGAATGGTCTTCGGGAACTCATGCTGCCCTTCAAGGAACTCCTCATACTTGCGGTTGAACTCATCAGTCACCCGTTGCATCTCGGCCTCATACTGATTGCGGAGATCGGCCATCTTCTTTTTCACCAAAGCGTACTGCGGCATCGACTGCAAGGCCTGCTGGTAGTTGAGATAGCCAAAACGCACAACATGGACGCTGTCCTGTGCCGACAAGCACAAGACAGCGCTCATTGCAATAAATAAAGAGAGCAGTCGCTTCATATTACTTCAGTCCAAGCTTAGTCTTGACCTGAGCAGTAACATCGGTAGAGAGCGTTGTGCTGATGTAAGGCAGCGAATTGTTCTCCATGATGTAGACATAGCCGCCAGCCTGGCCGATGGCCTTGATGGCATCGAGCACCTTGGTCTGAATGGCCTGCATCTTCTCGCCAGAGGCCTTCTGGAGAGCCTGCTGGTTATCCTGAAAGCTCTGCTGAATCTTGGTATACATGTCCTGCAGTTCCTGCTGACGGCGCTGCTTGATGTTGTCGGGCAGCGTAGCCTGCTCCTTGTCGAAAGCCTCACCCTTCTTCTGCAGTTCGTCCTGCATCGACTTCAGGTCGGCCTCATACTGATCCTGAAGGGCCTTGATCTCTGTCTGGGCCTTCTGATACTCAGGCATAGCCTGAATGATCTCCTGGGTGTTCACGTGACCGAACTTGGCCTGAGCGTTGGCGGTGGTGAAACCGCAGATTGCGCAGATTGCGCAGATAATAATTTTTTTCATTTTTCTTTAAATATTTAGTTGTTATTAATTTCTAGCCTTTCTAGAGATTCTAGCGGTTCTAGTTGGAATAGCCTAACTTACGAAGCACCTCCGAGGAGATGTCGATTTTGGGAGAGCCGAAGATAATGCCAGTATCGCTGGCACGGTCGAGGATAAGCTGATAGCCACGAAGTTCGGCAATGTCCTTGACGGCATTGTAGATCTCGTCCTGAATGGGCGTCATCAGCGCCGTACGCTTCTTGAAGAGTTCGCCATCGGGACCGAAATACTTCTTCTTCAGGTCGGCAGCCTCCTTCTCTTTGGCAACGATGGCATCCTGCTTAGCTTTCTTCTGCTCCTGCGACAGGAACACCACCTCGTTCTGGTAGTTCTTATACAGTGTCTGGGCCTCAGTGGTCAATGCATCGACCTCTGCCTGCCATTTCTTCGACACTTGGTTCAACTGCTCATTGGCACGCTCATAGGCGGGAATATTCTTCAGGATATACTCCATATCCACCAATGCAAACTTTTGTGCAGAAACCTGGAGTCCCACACAGATCATGCAGATTGCACAGATTATTAGTCTCTTCATATTCTTTCTTTTTTATTGTGTTTTAGAATTCCTGTCCGAGAATGAAGTGGAAATTGCTTCCTCCCTTTGAACGGGTGCCCGACTGGCTGGTGGTAACATAGTCGAAACCGTAAGCCCAGTCGATACCCATCAGACCAACCATCGGCAGGAAGATGCGCACACCCAGACCTGCGGAACGCTTCATCTTGAAGGGGTTGAAGTCCTTGGCACGTGCCCAGGCATTACCACCTTCGAGGAAGCCAAGACCATAGATAGTGGTGTTACCCAGCATGAACGGGTAGCGGAGCTCGAGGGTGAAACGGTCGTAAGCGTATGCATTATAAGCCGAAATATTGCCTCCCTGGCGCATCACATCATAAGCAGAGGAGTAGGAAATGGCACCATTGTCGTAACCACGCAGACCAATGGTTTCCTCAGAATAGCCGTAGCTATAGCCGCTCATACCGTCACCACCCACGTAGAAGGTTTCAAATGGCGAACGCTTATCGTCGTTATAGGAACCCAACAGCCCCAACTCCACGCGCGTCATGAGCACAAAACACTTGGCGCCACCAGTAAGGGCCGTAAAGGTGCGTGACTTGAACTTCCACTTATGATATTCAATCCAGCGGTACACATCCTGCAACTCATCCTCATAGGTAGCCGACTGACGGTTCTTGGCCAAACTGCCATAATCCTTGTTGTCGAAAAGCGACCAAGGCGGCGTGAGCGAAACAGAAACCATAAACTCGGAACCATGACGCGGGTACAAGGGATTGTCAGTCGAGTTACGCGACAGCGTCAAGCCCAGGTTGATATTGTTACAGTTACCGTTCTGGATATAGAAGTACTGCCAGTCGCGCAGCATATAACGGGTGTAACCCAACGATGCGGAGAGTTGGAAATAGTCGTCAGGCCAGCGCAGACGCTTACCCCATGAAAGAGCAGCTCCGAAGACCGTCATCGTCTTGTCGTCGTCGAGCATCGACTCATAGTTATAGGCATAGGGGTTATAACCACCATAGCCGTAACTATAGTTGTAGTAATTGCTATAGAAGGCATTGTTGCGGTACATGCTGTTGATATCGCTCTGCTTCGAATAGAAGGCGCTGACGTTGAAGGCATTCGGACGCTTGCCGCCAAACCAGCTGGTACCATAGTTGGCACTCAGAGAACTATAGTATGAACCGTTGGTCTGGAAGTTAAAGCCCAACTGCTCACCATCACCATAGGGCAGGATACCGCGATGAAGTTTGTTCTTACCAAAGAGGTTACGCAGCGAGAAGTTGTTGAACTTGATACCAATACGTCCGATGATACCTGTCTGTCCCCAACCCAACGAGAACTCCAACTGGTCGTTGCTCTTCTGTTCGAGTTGCCAGTTGATGTCTACTGTACCGTCCTCACCATTCGGTTTGATATCAGGGTTAATGGTCTCAGCATCGAAGAAGCCTGAAGAACCGATTTCACGAGCGGAACGCATGATAGCATCTTTATTAAACAGATCGCCCGGCTTCGTACGAAGCTCACGACGCACCACCTCCTCATACAGACGGTCGTTACCGTAGATACGTACGTGGTTCAGACGAGCCTGCGGACCTTCCATGATACGCATCTCGAGATCGATACTATCGTTGGCAATATTCACCTCCACAGGTTCGATGCTGGAGAATACATAACCATTGTTGTAATAGTAGTTGCTGGCAGCATCCTCGTCTTCTTGCAAACGTTTCTTCAGCAGGCGTTGGTTATAGGGATCGCCCTTCTTCATGCCCAAAACGGCATTCAGATAGTCGGTAGTTACCACCGTATTACCTACCCAGGTAATATCTCTCAGGTAATATTTGTCGCCCTCATCCACACGCAGGAAGACATTGACATGCTTCTCGTCGTTGTTCCAAACGGAATCTTCGATGATGGTAGCGTCACGAAAGCCAAGTTCATTATATTTCTCAATCAACTTCTGCTTGGCCTCCTTATAGCGCTCGTCGGTAAATTTCTTAGCCTTGAAGAGATTGCCGAATTTACCTGCTTCGTGAATCTTACCAAAGGCGCCCTTGCCAAAGAACGAGCCTTTGATTTTCTTATCAGAGAGCTTATCGTTGCCTGTAATGAAGATATTACGCACCTTCATCTTATCCTTCTTGTCGATATTGACATCAAGCACCACCTGGCCCTTATTGTCGGGATCGTCACGTTGCACAATATTAATCTCAGCATTCTTGAAGCCCTTCTCGTCGAAATATCTCTGCGCAAGGATCTTGGCACGGTCGATCATGTTAGGCGTGATCTGACTACCTTTGATGATACCCAACTTGGATTCCATGTCGTCACGCTCCGACTTCTTGATACCAATATAGTTGATGGTGCTCACCCGAGGACGCATGGCAAGAGTAATACGCAGATAAATCTTGTTGCCTACTATGGAGTCGGCACTAATCTGTGCCTTCGAAAACAATCCATGACGCCAGTAACGCTTCACGGCTTCGGTAATCTGAGTACCAGGAACCTCGATTTCCTGTCCAACAGTCAGACCAGAGAGTCCAGTGAGCACATAATCCTCATAACCTTCGACACCTTCAACGGCGATACCGCCAATCGTACACGTACGTGGTGTACCTGCATAAGAAATATCCGGATGAACAATCTTATCCTGAGCAGTCGCAGTAAGAAGCGAATATTGAACGATGAACAGTGCCACCAGCACTTTCACCATCCATCCACTTGTCACTCCTTTATACCTTATTATATTATATAGCATCGTATTAACTTTTCACTATTCTTTCTTTTCACTCATCTCTTCTTCGACCTGAGCCTCTGTCTTTCCAAAGCGACGCTGACGACCCTGATAGTCGATAAAAGCCTTATGAAGAGCCTCCTCATCAAAATCCGGCCAGTAGGTGTCGCAGAAATACAATTCCGAATAAGCACACTGCCACAACAGATAGTTGGAGATACGCAGTTCGCCACCTGTACGGATGAGCAGATCAGGGTCGGGCATGAAGTTGGTGCAGAGGTGCTGGCTGATGAACTCCTCGGTAATGTCCTCAGCACGGATTCCGCCCGTCACCAGTTTCTTCAGCTTGTTCTGGGGAAGCGGCAGTTCCAGATCGTTCACCTCTGTCACGATCTGGCGCACGGCATTGGTGATTTCCCAACGGCTTGAATAGCTCATAGCTACCACCAACGTCATACCGTCATTCTTGGCCGTCAGATCCTCCATGTAGCGGATCTTATCTTGTACACTATCAGGCAAGCGCTTCAAATCACCGATCATCTTAAACTTCACGTTATTGTCGGTAAACAGTTCCATCTCGATGAAACCAAGTACAAGTCCCATCAGCGCCTCAATCTCGTAGGCAGGACGATTCCAGTTCTCCGTAGAGAAAGTATATAGTGTCAAGTACCTCACACCCAAGCGTGCGCACTCTGCCGTAATCTTCTTAACGGTATCCAGTCCGGCCTTATGTCCGAAAGTACGGTCCAGACCTCGGTCGGTAGCCCAACGGCCATTACCATCCATAATGATGGCAACAGACTGGGGAATCCGGTTCATGTCCAAAAGCTCATTCATATATCTAATTTTATTCAATCCCTATCATTGTGGCATGTCTTACACTTGGCCCAAAGATCATAAGTCACTGCCAGTTGCAGCACATTGTAGCCGTCGGTATTCTTAAAGAGTCCGCTACTCTTGATGCCGTAAGGGTCTTCCTTTCCGTCGAGCAGGTCACTCAGAGTAAAGTGTACGCGCCACTCTGCAATTAGGTTCACCCGATCAGCAATCTTGTATTTAACGCCAGCACCGATGGGCAGACTCACAGCAAAGCCTTTCTCCGGGTCGCCATGAATGGCTGATCCCACGCCCAAAGCGATGAAAGGGGCCAATCTGCGTGCACCCCGGTATTCTTTCCCTGTGCCATAAGCCCAGAAGTTGTATTCAAATCGCAGGCTGATATCAATCAGACTCTTGCTGAATTCGTAGCGCTCACCTTCAGGATACCAGGTCTTTGCTTTGTCCGAGGATCCTTGGAGTTTGCCAAAGCCTGCTGTCAGCGCCACCGCCACATGCGGATTTGCCTTATATCTGGCCATCACGGCCCCCATGGGCTGCAACTCGCCGAACAACGAGGCATTATAGTCGCCCAAATAACCGACAGTACCTACACCTGCACCTATCTCCAACCGGTATTCCGGCTCATCCTGAGCATGTATGGCCGTTTGGGTAACAGCCAGAAGCATCGTCATCAGTATCAGGGACTTCTTCATGCAGGCCTTTTATTCTTCTCCCGCTTTACCATACCAGACTACGCCTGGGTCGCTTTCATCATCAGAATCTCTTGTCCACAACCAAATGCCGCCATTGCCATCAGTAGAAGCCTTTAAGACACGACCGGTTGGCGACTGCAGAGTGCTGGAAGTTTTCCAAGTAATTCCCTGATCGCGGCTTTGGTAAATATTACCATTATCGTCAATGGCCAGTACACTGCCATTGATATAAGGCAGCAGATAATAGCGGGAGTCCTTTCCCAACCTGGGGAGTGCATAGCTATTATTAACCTCTACGGGGATATATACCCAACTTGAACTCGTCGGATTATCATTATCGATGACCTTACGCCATACGACAGCATACTTGTCTTGCGCATCGCTGTTACCTACGAGCAGAGCGTAGCTCAGACCATTGCCTAGTTTCCAACAGGCAAAGCTGGCGCTGGCGGATGACGGTAGCAGACGAATATCTTCATCAAAGGTTTCCTCGAAGGAGGTTATCCAATTATCCTGCGATGCCATGAAACCATTACCGGCTGAATTATAGATGAAGTCCCATCCGGCCATAGGTGTGGTAGGCATCACAGTACCCGCAGGCATCTGCTCCCATCCCATCTTCGAAGAAGCTTGCTTCTTGACGTTCACCTGTACCTGGTAGGCACGGTATTTATCTCCTGTATTGTTATAGACACGGAATTCACGAATAGTCGAGAAATCAAGAGAGTCGGTACCACTATAATAACTCAAGGAATCGCTGGTAGCGCTTTTTACAGCAATAGTACCAGAATAGCTGGTTGCCGTCGCAGTTACCAGGATATGCTTCAAATCACAATCAGCAGGCAAGGAATCACTATTGTAGATCTTTCGCTGATACTGATCAATGGCGAAGGGGTATTTGGCAACCGCTAGTTTCGACAAATAGACAGAGTCACCGCCAGATTTGCTGGTGGTATGGACATATCTGTTGACAGCCGAAAGCGAGAAACTGCTCATGGCGGTGTCGTCATAGGTCGTTATTTCTACTTCTTCTGAGTTACTCAGACAGGAGGTGACCGCTATGGCGAAGGCCAAAAGCACGGCTATCGTATAGAGCTTCTTTTTCATCAGTTCTTTACAAATTTCGAAATTCGGTTGCAAATTTACGCACAATTCCTCAAAAATGTGTCATTTTCACATTATAATTAAAGAAAATAAGTTATAATTTGACTGATTTTAAGTTAGTTTTGTTTTTTACTCTTTGATTTTTTCATTTTTTGACTATGTCGAATAAAAAGTGCGGTATGATCACTCACCCCGCACTTCTTTAACGGATGGTGGTATGCATCAGCGTAATCACACTTAAGATCATCGCAATTATGACACAAACCAACATAACCGTCGTTTGAAAATCTAATAACATAATCTTTACCTTAAAATCTAACTACTAAACCTAATGAATTTATGAAAGTAATCTCACGATTACAAGTGCAAAGGTACGGATTTTTCACGACATCGAGCAAACAATAAGGGCGAATCCCGTAGGAATCGCCCTTTATTTGATGTAAGTCAAAAAACATCTTAGAGTTTCGGTCCTGCAGCAACCAAAGCCTTACCGGCCTCATTGCCCTCATACTTCTTGAAGTTCTTGATGAAGCGGGCAGCCAGATCCTCAGCCTTCTTGTTCCACTCTGCTGCATCAGCATAAGTGTCACGAGGATCAAGGATGGCAGGATTTACGTTAGGCAGCGCTGTGGGCACCTCGAAGTCGAAGTAAGGAATCTTCTTGGTCTCAGCCTTCAGGATAGCACCATCCAGGATAGCATCGATGATACCACGTGTATCGGGGATAGAGATACGCTTGCCAGTACCGTTCCAACCAGTGTTGACGAGATATGCCTTGGCACCGCTCTTCTCCATCTTCTTAACCAGCTCCTCAGCATACTTGGTGGGGTGCAGCTCGAGGAATGCCTGACCGAAGCAAGCAGAGAAGGTAGGTGTGGGCTCAGTAATACCACGCTCTGTACCAGCCAGTTTAGCTGTGAAACCAGAGAGGAAGTAGTATTTGGTCTGCTCAGGAGTCAGGATAGATACTGGGGGCAGTACGCCGAATGCGTCAGCACTCAGGAAGATCACGTTCTTAGCCTCAGGACCAGCACTCTTGCCGTTTACCTTCTGGGCAATCTTCTCGATGTGGTTGATAGGATAGCTTACACGAGTGTTCTCGGTAACGCTCTTATCAGCGAAGTCAATCTTACCGTCATCAGCAACCGTTACGTTCTCGAGCAGAGCGTCGCGCTTGATAGCACCATAAATATCAGGCTCATTCTCCTTAGAGAGGTTGATAACCTTAGCGTAGCAACCACCCTCGAAGTTGAACACACCCTCGTCATCCCATCCGTGCTCGTCGTCACCAATCAGCAGACGCTTAGGATCGGTAGAAAGAGTGGTCTTACCGGTACCAGACAGACCGAAGAAGATAGCGGTATTCTTACCCTCCATATCGGTGTTGGCAGAGCAGTGCATAGAAGCGATACCCTGCAGGGGCAGATAATAGTTCATCATTGAGAACATACCCTTCTTCATCTCACCACCATACCAAGTGTTGATGATGCATTGCTCGCGAGTAGTTGTATTGAAAGCTACACAAGTCTCTGAGTTCAGACCGAGTTCCTTGTAGTTCTCAACCTTAGCCTTAGAAGCATTGTAAATAACGAAGTTAGGCTCGAAACTCTCCAGTTCCTCAGCGGTAGGCTGGATGAACATGTTCTTTACGAAATGTGCCTGCCAAGCGACCTCAACGATAAAGCGAACACGCAAACGTGTAGCCTCGTTAGCACCGCAGAATGCATCCATAACATACAGATTCTTGTTACAGAGCTCCTTGATGGCAATCTCCTTGACCTTTGCCCAAACCTCCTCGCTCATGGGGTGGTTATCGTTCTTGTACTCCTCAGTTGTCCACCATACCTTGTCCTGGCTCTGAGCATCTTTCACGATGTACTTGTCCTTAGGTGAACGACCAGTGTAGATACCAGTCATCACGTTAACAGCATCCAGCTCTGTAAGCTGACCTTTGTCATAACCAGTCAATTCAGACTTCATTTCCTCCTCAAAGAGGAACTCATACGATGGATTGTGAGCAATCACGGTAGAACCAGTGATACCATACTGAGTTAAATCTAACTTTGCCATATTACTAATCTAATTTTAAAATGAATATTATCCTTGTTATTTGAAATCGCCTGCAAAGGTACAAATTTATTATGAATATAAACCAACAACCCCCAACAATTTTGTGCGCACACAATTGTTTTTAGGTTAAAGAAATTAAAAATAAATGTCGGAGTAACACTTTTGTCACTCCGACTTATCAAAAGAGATTTAGTATTGGAATGATGATCCGCCAAGGAATTCGCGTATCAGCGAAGTAGGCGGAATTTGCGTATCAGGAATAGGCTTGATATAGCGCAAGAACTTCAGCAAGCGATAGGCCTCAGCATGCTCAGGACAATTCTCCGGCACCTGTTCCAAAAGCGGTTCTGCCTGACTCTTGATAACTGCCAATTCAAAGAGCATCGCCGTATTAAACATCGCATCGGCATTCTCTTGGAAGGGGAAAATCCATTTGTTTTCGCCTGCCCGCACAGATGGCCATCGACGAATGGTTTCCTGGGCCGATACTGCCCGATACTTATGGTCACGTATGATACGACGCAACAAACGGTTGTCGGTCGTGGGAATATAATTGTGGTTATCGAGCAGGACTGTTGTCAGCGCAGAAGCATAGACACGGAAAATCTGCTCATCAGGAATCATCGAGGTCAACTCCGGATTCAAGGCATGAATGCCCTCAACCACCAATATTTCATTTTCGCCAAGGCGCAGTTTCCGACCACTTTTCTGACTCGTTCCCGTAGGGAAATCATAGCGAGGCAACTCTACCTCTTCGCCACGGAAAAGCGCCGACAACTGCTCATTCAGGAGGGGCAAGTTCAAGGCATGCAGGTGTTCGAAGTCATAATCCCCTTTTTCATCACGAGGCGTTTTGTCGCGGTCCAGGAAATAGTCGTCGAGCGATATGGCCACAGGCTTGATGCTGTTCACAGCCAACTGCACACTGAGACGTTTGCATGTTGTGGTCTTACCTGACGAAGAAGGCCCTGCAATCAGCACGAGTTTTACCCCTTTGCGACGGGCTATCTCATCGGCAATACGTGAAATCTTCTTCTCCTGCAAGGCTTCGGCAACCATGATCAGTTGCGGTGAATAGCCCTGGCTGATTGCATCATTCAGGTCGCCGATGGTGCGCAGTCCGAGGATGTCCTGCCACTGATGGTGTTCCTTGAAGATACCGAACATCTTGTCCTGATGGGTCATTTCTCCCAACTCGTCAGGATGGTCACGGGAAGGCAGGCGCAACAACAGTCCGTCGTAATACTTCTCCAGTCCAAAAAGGTAAAGCTGCGAGGTGTTCGTCAGCAGCGAGCCATAATAGTAGTCCAAGTAGCCGTCGATATCGTAGTAGGTCGTAAAAATCCTTCCTGTCGACTTCAACAGTTTCACTTTAGAACGGTTATGCAGACTATCGAAGAGCTGGATAGCTTCCTCAGTGGTTGTCTCGTGACGGTGGATGGGTAGTGCTGCATCGATGATTTCCTGCATTCTACGACGGATGACTCCTGCATCGTCAAGGGTGACAGGCCGTCCGATGTTAAGATTCACATAATAGCCGTTGGAAACGGGAATGTCAATGGCCACCTTACAGGGATTGAAGAGGTCGTGGACAGCTTTGCAAAGCACGAAAAAGAGGCTGCGGGTGTACGCCCTTGAGCCACTGGCAGAGGTAATGTCAAGGAACTCCACTTCCTTCTGCTTATAGACACGGAAGTGCATACCCTCCACCTTATTGTTTACGTGAGCAGATATAGGGCCGTACTTCATATTAAGCCCTGACTGTTGATACACTTCCTCGAGGTTAGCGCCTAAGGGCACCTCCACCATTTTGCCGTTGTTACGGACATGAATCTTGATTGTTTGTTCCATATTCATAGCTGTTTCTATGGTGCAAAGGTACAAAAATAACCGTAGATTACGAAGATTACGCAGAAAAAATAAAAAAATTCCCGGAAATCTGTGAAATCTGAGGTAAATTTTATATCTTTGTAGCCGAAATCTCAACATCAAAAAGATATTTCTATGTTAGTTTTATTCAAACTACTCGGTTCGCTCGCTTTGCTCATGTTCGGTATGAAGTCGATGAGTGAAGCCTTACAGAAGATGGCAGGTCCCCAGTTACGACATGTACTCGGTGCGATGACCACTAATCGTTTTACAGGTATGTTAACGGGTATGCTGGTGACGGCTTCCGTCCAGTCTTCCACTGCCACCACAGTCATGACAGTCTCGTTTGTCAATGCCGGACTTCTCACGTTGGCACAAGCCATTTCAGTCATCATGGGTGCGAACATCGGTACCACCCTCACTGCATGGATTATGTCGGCAGGTATGTCGTTCGACATCACCAGTGCTGTCTACCCTGCTTTTTTCCTGGGTATCATCCTCATCTATTTGAAAAAATACCGCTATATCGGTGATTTTCTCTTTGGTCTGTCATTCCTTCTTTTAGGACTGGGAACCCTCCGTATGACAGGCACCGAAATGCATCTGGGCGAGAATCAGACAGTACTTGACTTCTTCGCCTCCTTTGATTCCGAATCCTTCCTCACGACACTGATTTTCCTCTTTTTGGGAGGTATTCTCACTTTCTGTGTGCAGTCGTCAGCAGCCGTCATGGCCATCACCATGATTCTCTGTTCCAGTGGTGCCCTGCCCATCTATCAGGGTATCGCACTCGTCATGGGTGAGAACATTGGAACTACTATCACCTCTAATCTTGCTGCATTATCAGCTAACACTCAAGCTCGTCGTGCTGCCTTAGCACACATGTTCTTCAATGTGTTTGGTGTCATCTGGATATTGTTTGTCTTCCGCCCCTTTATTGATGCCGTCTGCGGACTCGTGGGCTATGATGTCACGATGCAGAAAGAGACTGTCGAAGGAAGCGTATTCTTGGCCAATGCCGCAAAACTGAGTTTTGTGTTGGCAGCATTCCACACCTGCTTCAACGTGGCCAACACACTGATACTAATCTGGTTCATCCCACAAATTGAGCGTTTCGTGTGCTGGGTGATCAAGCCTAAGAAAATCGACGAAGAAGACGAATTCCGTCTGCATTTCATCACCTCTGGTATCATGAAGACCCCAGAACTTTCCGTACTCGAGGCCCAGAAAGAGATACAGTCGTTCTCAGAACGTATGCAACGCATGTTTAATATGGTACGTGAGTTGCTCACGCTTTCCAGTAGCGCCACAAACAAGAAAGACAGCAAGGCAGGCGATTTCAACAAGCTATTCACCCGTATCGAGAAATACGAAGGTATCAGCGACAATATGGAACTGGAGATTGCCAAGTATCTCGACTCTGTGAGTGACGCCCACCTTTCTGACGACACAAAGGCCAAGATTCGCGCCATGCTCCGCGAGATATCCGAGTTAGAGAGTATCGGCGATGCGTGCTACAATATGGCCCGTACCATTTCTCGTAAGTACAATGGTAAGGAAGACCACTTTATTGAAAAGCAGTACGACCATATCCACCAGATGATGGAACTCACGGATCAGGCTCTGGCTCAGATGAACCGTCTGATGCTGGGACGTAAGGAGTCTTTCGATATCAACCGCTCATTTAACATCGAGCATGAAATCAACAACTATCGTAACCAGCTGAAAACACAGAACATCACCGATGTCAACAACCACGAATACACTTATGCTGTGGGTACCATCTACATGGATATCATCAACGAGTGTGAGAAACTGGGCGACTATGTGGTGAATGTTGTTGAGGCCCGCCTGGGTATCCGATAGACGGTTAAATGGAGAAAGACATTGTCAAAGGCTACATACGCTATCTGAAATTACAACGAGGCATGTCAGGCAATACGCTTGATGCCTATCAGCACGACTTACGTAAACTGCTTGACTATCTGAAAGGCGAGCAGAAGGATGTACGCGAAGTAACCCTCGATGATCTGGAACAATTCTCAGCAGGATTACACGATATCGGCATCAATGCCAGAAGCCAATGCCGTATCTTGAGTGGTGTAAGAAGTTTTTTCCGCTACCTGCAACTGGACGGCTATCGTAACGATGATCCAACGGAACTGTTAGAGTCGCCACAGATAGGTAAGCATTTACCAGAAGTGCTGTCGACAGAAGAGGTCGACACCTTAGAAGCAGGCATCGACCTCTCAAAATGGGAAGGACACAGGAACCGCGCCATTATCGAGGTATTGTTTTCCTGCGGGCTGAGAGTGAGCGAATTGGTAAATTTGAAACTTTCAAACCTTTATCTTGAAGAAGAATATGTACGCGTCTTAGGCAAAGGCAGCAAAGAACGGCTCGTCCCCATTTCCCAACGGGCTATCAGGGAATTGGGATTCTGGTTCAACGATCGTAACCTGATGCGTATCAAACCCGGTGAAGAAGACTATGTCTTCCTGAATCGCTATGGCAGCCATCTAACGCGTACAATGATACTCATCATGATTAAGCGACAGGCAAAAGCAGCAGGTATCCAAAAGACCATCTCGCCCCACACATTGCGGCATTCCTTTGCCACAGCACTATTGGAGGGAGGAGCTGACCTGCGCATCATACAGGCATTGCTAGGCCATGAGAGTATTGGAACAACGGAAATATACACCCATATCGACACGTCGACACTCAGAAGAGAGATTCTGGAGCACCATCCAAGAAACATGAAGAAATAAAAAGCAAAAAAATAAAGGCCTACAGCAACTTTTCACTTTTCACTTATCGCTTTTCACTTCTTTTTTGTACCTTTGCACCCAAATTTGAAATATATGTCATACTTATTTTCATCAGAATCAGTATCAGAGGGACATCCTGATAAAGTGGCCGACCAGATAAGCGACGCCATATTAGACCAATTCCTGGCTTATGACGATAAGGCACGCTGTGCCATCGAATCGTTTGTGACAACCGGACAAGTAGTTATTATGGGTGAGGTACGCAGCGAGGTGTATATCGACCTCCAGACTATTGCCCGCAACACCATCAAGCGCATTGGCTATACCAAGGCAGAATATCAATTCGATGGTAATTCATGTGGAATCCTGAGTGCCATCCATGAGCAGAGTGCCGACATCAACCGTGGCGTGGACAACGGCAATGAAGACGAGCAGGGCGCTGGCGATCAGGGTATGATGTTTGGTTATGCCACCAACGAGACGGAGAACTACATGCCGGTCAGTTTGGATCTGGCTCACCTCATCATGCGCACACTTGCTGATATCCGAAAGGAAGGCAAAGTAATGACGTATCTCCGTCCTGACGCCAAGAGCCAGGTTACGGTACAGTATAGCGATAACGGCATCCCCGAGCGCATCGACACAATCGTAGTGAGTACGCAACACGATGAATTCGATGAGGATGAGAAAATGTTGGAGAAAATCAAGAACGACGTAATCAATATCCTCATTCCGCGTGTCAAACAACAGATTCACTCTCAGAAAGTGCTTGGTCTTTTCGGCTCCGACATCAAATACTACGTGAATCCCACAGGCAAGTTTGTCATCGGTGGTCCCCATGGAGATACAGGTCTCACGGGGCGTAAGATCATTGTCGACACCTATGGTGGCAAAGGTGCCCATGGTGGTGGCGCTTTTTCTGGCAAGGATTCCTCAAAGGTAGATCGTAGTGCCGCTTATGCTGCCCGACATATTGCAAAGAACATGGTGGCTGCAGGCATCAGCGACGAGATGCTGGTACAAGTAAGCTATGCGATTGGTATTGCACAGCCAATGAACATCTACGTGAACACATATGGACGTAGCAAGGTAAAGATGACCGACGGTGAGATAGCCAAGATGATTGAACAACTCTTCGACCTGCGTCCAAAAGCCATTGAGCGCACCCTAAAACTGCGCCAGCCAATGTATGTTGAAACAGCCGCATACGGTCACATGGGGCGCAAGTCGGAGATCGTGAAGAAGACTTTCACCAGCCACTATCATGAGACGAAGACTGTCGATGTCGAACTGTTTACTTGGGAGAAACTCGACCGCGTGGAGGATATACGCAAAGCATTCGGACTGTCATAGCCTATGCTGACAAAGGATAGCATCTTAACAAACACACCTGTCACAGACCTTATTGCCGATACGGTGGTGAGGCATCCGGCAAAGCCACAGACACCCTATCAAGTGTTGCAGTTGTTGCCAAAGGATGCGACGCCCGAACAACAAGACTCTGCTATCCAATCGTGGTTCCAGCCAGGAGAGATACATTATAGCGAACAACCTGACACGCTCCATCTGCCAGGCCACGACAAGGGACATAATCCGCGAGAGATCCGCATTCCAGATTATAATAAAGAACAGTTTCTGGCCGACGACAGCCTCTATCATCCAGAACTGGCACATGAACCTTTCGGTGTAGCAGGCGACCCAGTTCCTTATAACATCAGTAATGACAACGTCATCAGCTCCCTCCTCCTGAGTTGCTTTATCATGACGTTACTGGCATTTGCCATCAGCAGGAACTACATCGTACAACAGGTCAAGAATTTCTTCTATATTCCCAGACGCGAAGACGTCAAGACACCTACTTCCAACGAAGTGACAGCCCTCTTATTCTTCGCTCTACAGACCTGTCTGCTATGGGCGATGGCTTATTTCTTCTACGTCAAAGCCTACGTGGCCGACACTTTTGTCTTCGAAGATGAATATTTGTTTATCGGACTCATTTTTTTATTGATCCTTGTCTATGCCATCCTGAAATATCCCTTATACACTTTAGTTAACTACACCTTCTTCTCAGGAAAAAATAATGGACAATGGCAATACACGATGCTTTTACTTTCTGCCATTGAGGGAGCACTACTGTTTCCTGCCATCTTATTCCAAAGTTATTTCGAAGCACCACCCCAAAACATCATCATTTATGCCATTTTGGTGCTCGTTTTAGTTAAAATCTTCACTTTTTATAAGTGTTTTGTCATCTTTTTCAGAAAAAACGGGTTGTTTCTGCAGATTATTTTGTACTTTTGCACCCTCGAAATCATCCCTTTGCTCGCTCTTTGGGGTGGACTTGCAATAATAACCAATGCATTGACAATAAATTTTTAGGACACTGATGATCAAAAAGATTCTGGTTTCACAACCTAAGCCAACAAGTGAGAAGTCGCCATATTACGATATTGCGAACAGATTTGATGTGGAATTGGTTTTCCGTCCATTCATTAAGGTTGAAGGCATTTCAGCTAAGGAATTCCGTACACAGAAGGTGAATATTCTGGACTATACTGCCATTGTTTTCACCTCGCGCCACGCCATTGACCATTTCTTTAATATGGCCAAGGAGTTGCGAGTGACGATTCCTGAGGATATGAAATACTTCTGTGTGACAGAGACGATTGCACTCTATATTCAGAAATATGTGCAGTATCGCAAACGCAAGGTCTTCTTTGGAGAAACGGGCAAAGTCGATGATCTGGTGCCAACGATGGTAAAACATAAGAATGAGAAGTATCTCGTGCCAATGAGCGACGTACACTCCAATAGCCTTGAAGTGCTGTTCGACTCCAAAAAGCTACAGCACTGTGAGTGTGTCATGTACAAGACCGTCAGCAACGACTTCACACCTGAGGAAGTGAATACCTTCGATTACGACATGTTGGTTTTCTTCAGCCCCTCTGGTATTGAATCGCTGATGAAGAACTTCCCCAACTTCAAGCAGGATAAGATTGCCATTGCCACCTTTGGCCCTACGACGGCAAAGGCTGCAAGGGACGCTGGTTTACGACTCGACGTCGAAGCTCCATCGGAGAAATATCCTTCAATGACGAGTGCCCTTCAGCATTTTCTGATTGAAAATCAGGAGTAATTATACATTATTATATATATAATGGCGGGCATCGCGTCTCCGACCTTCAACAAGCGAGAGCGCATCGTCAGCAGAAAACTGATAGAACAGCTCTTCAGTAAAGGCAGCAGTTTCTCCGTTTCTGCCTTTCCCTTGCGGATTGTGGTCATGGAGACGGCGCGAGTGGCAGACGACATACCCGTACAGGTTTTGGTTAGCGTATCAAAACGGCATTTCAAACATGCAGTGGACCGCAACAGGGTCAAGCGCCAGGTGCGCGAGGCCTATCGCCACCACAAGCAGATTCTGACGGAGAAGGTGCAACAAGCACAGACGCTTGCCATTGCATTCATTTGGCTGGCTGACGAACGCCATGAGAGTGCGACGGTGGAGAAAAGCGTGAAAAGACTATTGGGGAAAGTGGCTGACAGACTATGAATATCATCCGACAAATCGGCCATTATGTGTCGAAGGCATTATCCTTCCTCCTGTGCTTACCCATCGTCTTCTATCAGACTTGCATCTCACCTTTCACCCCTGCCACGTGCCGATTTACGCCTACATGTAGCGAATATGCCAAGCAAGCACTGAAAAAACATGGTCCTATCAAAGGCCTCTGGTTAGCCATTTGGCGTATTCTGAGATGCAACCCCTGGGGTGGTTCCGGCTACGATCCGGTACCATAGTTGAGAGTTTAAAGTATAGAGTTTATAGATAGATATGAAGAATTTTGTTGAAGAACTGAAATGGCGCGGTATGCTGGCACAGATGATGCCTGGTACCGAGGAACTCCTCCAAAAGGAGATGGTAACAGCCTATTTGGGAACTGACCCCACAGCCGACTCCCTCCACATCGGACACCTGTGTGGCATCATGATGCTGCGTCACCTGCAGCGTTGTGGCCATAAACCCATCATCCTTGTGGGTGGTGCCACCGGAATGATTGGCGACCCCTCTGGTAAGAGTCAGGAGCGAAACCTGCTCAATGCCGAGACACTCTACCACAATCAGGAGTGCATCAAGAAACAGGTATCCAAGTTTCTCGACTTCGAGTCGAAGGATGCCAATGCCGCTGAGATGGTAAACAACTACGACTGGATGAAGGATTTCACCTTCCTCGATTTCGCTCGTGAGGTGGGTAAGCATATCACTGTCAACTATATGATGGCGAAGGACAGCGTGCAGCAGCGTCTGAACGGCACGGCTCGCGATGGTCTTTCATTCACGGAGTTCACCTACCAACTGTTGCAGGGCTACGACTTCCTCTACCTCTATCAGCACAAAAACTGCAAGTTGCAGTTGGGTGGCAACGACCAGTGGGGAAATATCACGACTGGTACGGAACTCATTCGTCGTACACTGGGTTACGAAAACGAGGCTTTCGCCCTCACTTGTCCGCTCATCACCAAGAGCGACGGCAAGAAGTTCGGTAAGACCGAGAGCGGCAACATCTGGCTTGATCCCAAGCGCACCACACCGTATAAATTCTATCAGTTCTGGCTGAACGTCAGCGATGACGATGCAGAGAAGTATATCAAGATCTTCACCTCGCTGGAGAAAGACGTGATCGACGCCCTTATCGAAGAGCATCGGACAGATCCTGGCCGTCGTGTGCTGCAGAAACGCTTGGCAGAAGAGGTCACCGTGATGGTTCACTCACAGGAAGCCCTCGATGCTGCTATCGAAGCCTCTAACCTGCTCTTCGGCAAGTCGACGAAAGAGGGACTGGAGAAACTCGACGAACAGACCTTCCTCGATGTATTCGATGGTGTACCTCAGTTTGAGATTACCAAGGATCAGCTAGGACAGCCTGCTATCGAACTGCTCACAACCATTGCTCCAGTCTTCCCTTCAAAGGGCGAGATGCGCAAGATGGTACAGGGTGGTGGTGTCAGTCTGAACAAGGAGAAACTCACCGATCAGAATCGTGAGATTACTGCTGACGACCTCATCGACGGCAAGTATCTGCTAGCCCAGAAAGGCAAGAAGAACTATTACTTGCTGGTTGTAAAGTAATATTTGGCTGCAAAATTTTGGTACTTCAAAATTATTTCGTACCTTTGCAGCCGCAATTGGACGATGGTGTAATGGTAACACTACAGGTTTTGGTTCTGTCATTCCCGGTTCGAATCCGAGTCGTCCAACTACTAAGACAACTTCTAAAACAAACAAAATTATGGCAAATCTATTTTCACTCGAAGGTAAGAATGCATGGATTACGGGTGCATCTTACGGCATTGGTTTCAACATCGCCAAGGCTTTTGTAGCTGCTGGCGCAAAGACCATTATCTTCAACGACATCAACGAGGCAGCCCTGCAGCGTGGCCTTGACAACTACAAGGAAGCTGGCATCAGCAATGTGAAGGGCTATGTCTGCGACGTGACCGACGAAAATGCAGTAAAGGCCCTTGTGGAGACCATCCATAAGGAGGTTGGTCAGATTGACATCCTCGTCAACAACGCTGGTATCATCAAGCGCATCCCCATGCACGAGATGAAGCGCGCTGAGTTCCAGCAGGTGATCGACATCGACCTTGTTGGTCCGTTTATCTGCTCATCGGCTGTGATTCCTGAGATGATGGAGCGCCGTGAGGGTAAAATCATCAACATCTGCTCAATGATGTCGGAACTGGGCCGCGAGACGGTTAGTGCTTATGCAGCAGCCAAGGGCGGTCTGAAAATGCTCACACGCAACATCTGTTCCGAGTATGGCGAGTACAATATTCAGTGTAACGGCATCGGACCGGGCTACATTGCAACCCCACAGACAGCTCCTCTGCGTGAGCGGCAAGCTGATGGCAGCCGCCATCCGTTCGACAGTTTCATCTGTGCCAAGACGCCTGCTGGCCGCTGGCTCGATCCTTCGGAACTGGGTGGACCCGCAGTCTTCCTCGCCTCGCATGCTTCGGATGCTGTGAATGGACACGTGCTTTATGTCGATGGTGGTATTCTCGCCTATATAGGCAAACAACCGAAATAAAACGACACGAAAAAAGGGGTTCCAAACGGAGCCCCTCAATTTTTCTTTACAAAATAGGGTTTAGAGAGCATCAGCAAGCTCAGCGCCAGCCTTGAACTTGGCAACCTTCTTGGCAGCAATCTTAATCTTCTGCTTGGTAGCGGGGTTGATACCCTCACGAGCCGGGCGCTTGGTAACACTGAATGTACCAAAACCAACGAGCTGTACCTTGTCACCTGCCTTCAGAGCATCCTTAATAGCTGCTACTGTTGCGTCAAGAGCCTTCTTTGAATCTGCCTTTGTGAGACCTGCACCTGCTGCAATCTTCTCAATCAATTCTGTTTTGTTCATAATGTTGTTAATTAAAAAATTTATAGTAAAAGTTGAAATAATCACGAATTACTTCGCAAATATAAGAGAAAGTTATCAAAAAAACAACAAAAAAACCGAAAAATTTGCTTTTTTATTGAAAAATAGTTGATAAAGGCCCGTTTTTGGTCCAAAAAAGAGATATTTTTCGTAATTTTGCGCCAAAATAAAGAAAAGTGCCCTTGCACTGAATCAGAGATTATCAAAGATTACAAAAAGCAAATTGCAGAAAAAAAGATGTTTCGTATACCCACCATTACAAAGAATCTGTTGATTATCAACTTCATTGCCTTTTTGGCAACGATCGTTCTTCAGATGCGCGGAATCGACCTTGCCGATATCGGGGGTCTTCACTTTTTCATGGCCGAGGATTTCCATTTCTATCAGTTAATTACCTACCTCTTCCTGCATGCTAATTTCATGCACATCCTGAGTAATATGTTCGGCTTGTGGATGTTCGGTTGTGTAATAGAGAATGTATGGGGTCCGAAGAAATTCCTTTTTTATTACATTTGTTGTGGCATCGGCGCAGGACTTTGCCAAGAAATCGCCCAATTTATATCGTTTTATCTGACAATCCACGAGCAGGATCCGAGCATTGGTGTGGCAGAACTCTTCGTGGTGGGTCAGCAACTCAGTCATCAGTTGAACGCCTGGACAACCATCGGCGCTTCTGGAGCTGTCTATGCTGTTATCCTCGCCTTCGGAATGTCATTCCCCAACGAGCGGTTGTTCATCATTCCCTTCCCCTTCCCCATCAAGGCCAAGTGGTTCGTATTAGGGTATGTCGCCATTGAGTTCTATTCATCCATCACGGCAGCTGGCGATGGTGTGGCCCATACGGCTCACTTAGGCGGTATGCTCTTCGGATTCCTGATGATACGTTACTGGAACCGCCATCCTGAAGCGAATTTCGATCGCAGTCGTGGGCGCGAGTTCTTCGAGGGATTGAAACGCAGTTTTGAGCAGCGCCAGCAGCAGAAGGACACCAATCCGCACATGCATGCAGAACGAGGCAGTTCGAAACAGGATGATATGGAATATAATGCCCGCAAGCGTAAGAATCAAGAAGAGATAGATGCCATCCTCGACAAAATCCGTAAGAGCGGCTACGACAGCCTGACCAAAGAAGAGAAACAAAAGCTGTTTGAGGCTAGCAAGCAATGATCAAGCAAATCAAATCGTTTGTTGTCAACCTGATAGCCGGTGCCAATGTCGCCACCATCTTACTGATGTTACTGGCAGGCTATTCCGACCGGTTGAATCCAGAGCAACATCCCACCCTATCCGTCATGGGCATGACCTTCCCGGTATTCCTACTGGTCAATCTGCTGTTCCTTTTCTTCTGGCTCACCGTCAAATGGAAGAAGGCGTGGATTCCCATTGTAGGCTTTGCTGCCGCCTATGTGCCCATTACCCTGTTCATGCCTGTCAACATGCGTCAGGATGTTCCCGAGCAAGCCATCAAGGTCATCTCGTATAATGTCTGCACTTATGGGGGCAATTACAAATACGAACAAGGTTTCGACACTGTATACAACTATCTGGCCCGTCAGAAAGCTGATATAGTGTGTCTACAAGAGGATGTCGACACCTGGCGACGGTTCGTCATGCAGCGATACCAGAAGATCTATCCCTACAACGACACCACCATCCTCCATAAAAATGCCTATACCTTCAATGGTGTTGGCATCCACACCCGATTCCCCATCATCCGTAAGGAGCGCATCTGGTATGAGTCGAACACCAATGGTTCGGTGGCCTATTACCTGAAAACAGACAAGGACACGCTGCTGGTCATCAACAACCATTTGGAAGGTACCCACCTCTCGGATGCTGAGCGCGACAACTACAAACGCCTGCTACGCGGTAAGATGGAGCGCGACACAGCCAAGGCAGAATCGATGTTCCTCATCGGGAAACTGGGCAAGAACAACGCCCGTCGCGCCCCTCAGGCCGATGCCGTCCACCGTTATATCGAGGCGCACAGACACTATCCCATCATCGTGTGCGGTGACTTCAACGATACCCCTATCTCCTACACACGGCGCACCATCGCACAAGGACTCACAGACTGCTTCCAAGAGACAGGCAGAGGACTCGGTTTGTCATATAATCAGAAAGGTTTTTATTTCCGCATCGACCATATTTTATGCTCGTCAGATCTTCAGCCATATAATTGTCAGATTGACGACGAAATGGATGCCAGCGACCATTATCCGGTCATTTGTTACCTCAAAATGAGGGAAAAACCTTAAAAAATGTGTCTTTTTTGACGAGAAATTTTTCCCTCTCAAAAAAAAGAACTATATTTGCACGCTAAAATATACGCGAACAGAATATAATAATAACAAATAATATTAAAAATCAAAATGCAAAACAAAGGAATTGTTAAATTTATTGCAGTGCTTCTGATTCTTGTGTGCTGCTTCTACCTTTCCTTCTCATT